>Ga0181520_10002304_pt1 | contig 35835 bp, 32 predicted proteins | sample PEATcosm2014_Bin_29_FD_132451 | JGI IMG/M metagenome (GOLD analysis project Ga0181520, IMG submission 132451) | Peatland microbial communities from MTU Mesocosm Facility, Houghton, MI, USA - PEATcosm2014_Bin02_30_metaG | ecosystem: Environmental > Terrestrial > Soil > Wetlands > Peat | place...
CGCGTCAACCCGCTGGCCTACGGCGTGGACGGCCTTCGCAATGTGCTCATCAACCAGCCCACCCATTTCGGTTTGACCGTCGACCTGTGCGTCCTCCCGGCCGTCGCCGCGGCGATGGTGTGCATCGGAGCCTACCTGTTTTCGCGGATTCAGCTTTGAAGTATCAGCCGCCGTCATAGGCCGCCGGCCCGGCGCGGTTGCAGAGAAACCAATTCAATGAATCGAGCCGCCAAGTGCGCCAAGGTCGCCAAGAGAATAGGCTCGATTTGTATTCTTGGCGACCTTGGCGCACTTGGCGGTTCAATTACTTTCTCTCCACTGGCGGTGTCTGAGGCGAGTCGCGAACCCACCGGCGTGACCGCGCTCCACCGCCCCACGTTACATCTCGCCAAAACGTGAGCAAGGCGCCATTTTGACGAATGCCTTCCGCATTTCGCCACGATGTCGTCCTACCCTTTACCGGAGATTCAATGACCGTCGAATGCGTTATCGTCTGCGTCGATTATGCCGATTTTCTCCTGCAAACCCTGCCGCACAACATACCCCATTTCGATCGCGTGCTGGTTGTGACCAGTTTCGACGACCACGCCACGCAGGCCGTCTGCCGGCGGCTCAGCGTCGAATGCCGGCCGACCGATGTCATGCACCGCGACGGAGAATCGTTCGCCAAGGGCCGGGCGATCGACTACGGCCTGGGTTATCTGCGGCGGTGCGATTGGCTGGTCCAGTTGGACGCCGACATCTGGCTGCCGCCGACCACGCGCAACTGGCTGAACTGGATTCCGCTCGACCCGGATTGCATCTACGGCATCGACCGCGTGAATTGCGTCGGCTACGAAAAGTGGACCCGCTTCATGGCCAGCGATACGCCCGATGCGTCGCCCGCCCGCTCGCATGCGCCCAAGGGTCTCTCGTCAAGGGCGATGGACCGTCTCCAGCACCGCTACCACTGCATGATCCAGCCGCCCGGCGTCGATGGCGCGAACCTGCCGCTGGGCACGCGCATCGCCCTTCGCGAGCACGGCGGCTATGTGCCCATCGGATTCTTTCAGCTCTGGCACAGCCGCCACGAGCGGCGGTATCCGCTTCTTCAGGGATCGGCCGAGCACACGGACGTCCTGCACGCACTGCAATGGCCGGCCGGCCGGCGCCGTTTGATCCCCGAGATCATCGCCGTGCATCTCAGCAGCGAAAGCGGCCCGATGGGCGCCAACTGGTCCGGCCGCCGCTCGCGCCGTTTCGGCCCGGCCAAGACCTCCGCAGCCGAGCCGGCGGCCTATACACTCATGTAGAGTGTATTGCCACCTCTAAACATCCGCCTCCCAACCGCCTTGAATTCGCCTTGCGTTTGCCAACGCCGGCCGCGCGGGATACTCTCTTTCCCGTGCTGACCAAACGAATCATCCCCTGCCTGGACGTTGATCGCGGCCGGGTGGTAAAGGGCGTCAAGTTCTTCGATCACGTTGATGCCGGCGATCCGGTTGCGCTGGCCCGGCAGTATCAGGCCGACAGCGCCGACGAACTGGTCTTCTACGACATCACCGCCAGCCACGAGGGCCGGCAGATCATGGCTGATCTGGTCCGACGGGTGATGGACGTGATCTTCATGCCGCTGACCGTCGGCGGCGGCATCAGGACGCTGGACGACGCGACCGAGCTGATTCAGGCCGGTGCCGAAAAAGTCAGCCTCAATTCCGCAGCCGTGCGGAATCCCAAACTGCTGGCCGATGTCGCGCGGAAATTCGGCCGGTGCGCCACCGTCCTGGGCCTGGACGCCAACCGCGTCAAGCACGACGGGCAGGAGGTGTGGGAGGTTTTCGTCAACGGCGGCCGGGTTCCCACCGGCATTCGCGTCATGGACTGGGTGAAGCGCGCCGAATCGCTGGGCGCCGGCGAAATCGTCCTGAACGTGATGAACGCCGACGGGACGACCAGTGGCTATGACTTGGAAATGACTGCCGCCGTCAGCGACGCGGTCAAAATCCCCGTCGTAGCCAGCGGCGGCGCCGGCAACCCGCAGCACCTGCTGGACGTCCTGACCACAGGTCACGCCGACGCCGCCCTGGCCGCCAGCATTTTCCATTTCCGAACGTATTCCATCGGTCAGGTCAAACAATTCCTGGCCGATCATGGGGTGGCGGTGAGGATTGTGATGGATATGCCGGGAGTGGCGCTTACGTGAAGCAGGATCGGGTCAGACTCTCAAAAGCACAATCGCCGGTCCGCGGTGCGGACCCTACGCAAAAGGGGCGACTCACCGTCCCGCCGGCTGGGTTGTTGGCAGCGGCCGCAGGGCATCATCATGCACCGTGTGCGTTTGTGAGCCGACCGCGCGGACCTGGATGTCGTCGAAACTGATCAGGCCGGGTTTGAGATAGGCGTACAGATCGACGCGCAGAAACTCGACCTTGGAATTGGGATTCTGCGGGTTCATGTCGTCCACGACCGTGACCCATTTGCCGCCGGTGGATTCGCCCGGCGGGACCTGGCGGCGGTAGACCTCCTGTTCCGGCACCTCGCCCGGCCTGGGATTGGGCGGCGCGATGTAACCCTTGACGAAAACGTGCGTCACCGGGCCGTCGCTCTGGTAACTGAACTGCATCCGATACCGCGTGTTCGGCTGGATGGGAATCCGCCCCGACAGGCACGCAAAACCGTTGTTCTCGGCCGTGGTTCGCGACAGATTCATCACCAGCACGTTCCGCAGCACGCCGCCGGCCGCGGCGTGACGCACGATCCCGACGTGATCAACCGGCGGCGACTGCGTGAGGATCGGCGGTGCGTACAGTTGTGTCTCCAGCATCACCTGCCAGGGCGAAGAGGCCGTGAAATCGCCGTCGGGGATCAGGTTCGGATTGCTCGCCCACAGCTTGTCGGATTCGGCGTCGTGGATCACGGCGGTTTCGCTGGGATGCTCGAACGGCGTTACGCCGGGAATGGTCTGCAAAATGTTCTCAACCACAAACCGCGTGTCCGTCTCCTGGGCGATGGTCTGCTGGACGGCCCGCGGCAGCGGATCGCTGGTCCGCAGGTCGGCAATCCGCAGCCGCAACATGCCGATGCTCCGGCCGCTGGCGTCCAGGTTGCCCCAGATGATGATCGACGGATTGGAATCGCTGGCCAGGTCTTTCACGGTGGCCAGCGGCGTGTCGTATGTCACCGGCGAAGTCGCGGCCGAGGCGATATCCGACATCGTGTAGCCGTCGATCGGATTGTACATGCCGTCGCGGGCCAGCTTTTGCCGCATGGAGAACCCGATGGCGGTGCGATTGGCGGCCGTGCCCGAACCGGCCAGCGGGAAAATCGCGACGACGGGTTTGGTCGTCGGTTGCGTGGCCGCCGCGGCGCAAATGCCGTCAGCCCGCAATCCCGCCAGGACAAGAACCAGCGCCGCTGTGATCGCGCCCAGGGATCGCGTCGTTCTGTTCGGATTCATCGGCCGTCCTCCGATCGCATGATAGCGGGCAAATCCCGCCAATTCGAGCGCGACCTGCCGGCGGTATCCGCGTGCAACATCACGCCACGCGCTGGGCGCCGCTGGATTTGTTGGCGATCATCCCGGCCGTCTGGCGATGCAGAACCCACGCGCTCGGCTTGCCGATCAGGGGCCAGGCGTGTTTGCCGAGGGTGACGGAAAGGAGATCGCCGCCGTTGGTATCGAATTGGCGGCTGAAGACGACACCCAGCCCGACCAGCGCCCCGATCACGAAGCCGCCGATGTGGGCCCAGTGGGCGACGCCCCCGCCGCCGGCCGGCGTGATGGCACTCTCCACCACGTCGAACGCGAAATACATCAGCAGGAACCAGAATCCGCGAATGGAGAAAATTTTGCAGGCGAAGGCCGCGCGGAAGAACAGGCCCAGGCGAATCCACATCGCGCACACGACGCGATGCACGGGAAAGAGAATCAGATACGCGCCGGCCAGGCCCATGATCGCCCCGGACGCCCCCAGCATCGGGCCGGTGGCGTTTTCGCCCGTGGCGATCAAATAGACCGTGGCCGCGCCGATCGCCAGGATCGGATACAGGATCACCGTAACGACGTTCCCCAGCAGCGAATTGACGCGCGTGCCAAACACCAGCAGAAACAGCATGTTCCCGCCCAGGTGCATCGCCAAAGCAAAGATCGAGGAATTGTCGTGCAGAAACGCGTGGGTGACCAGTTGGTACCAGTGAAACTCTCCGCGCCGCCCCGCCAGCAACTTCTGAACCTCCAGGCGCACCAGATCGTCGTCAGACATGTTGCCCGCAGGATCAAATTCCTGTCGCAGTTCGTCGCGGTCATCGCCCGACAGGCGACGAGCCACGTCGCGGACCCCTTCATCATCGCGCTGCTGAGCTCGGGCGGCCCAGCCCAGGGCGACCAAAGCATGAGGTTGGCTCCCGGCGGAGGCCCGGTGTGATCGGCATCGGCCGACGTCGTGAAGCAGAAGAAGCCGATGCTGACAATCGTCGTCAGAATCGCAATGGTCCAGATGGCATAGGGCCTGTGCTCGCCGTACGCTTCGGAACGAAGCGGGATCGGCATCGGTGTAACGCGGATGACAAGGCTGATGAGCTGAATCCACGCCCGCGCCGTTTCCGCAAGCCGGTTTTCATCTCCGCCCAGGCTGGTAAGCAACGGCCGGCCGTCTTTGATCTTGATCCCGCAATCGACGCAGATTTTCGCGCCCGGCGCCAGGGTCTTGTCGCAACTGGGACAAACCGGCGCCGGCAGCGCCGGCCCCCTCGGCGCTGAAATTCCTATGGTCGGCAATCCGCGCGGCGGACGCCCCATCGGCATGTCGGGTACGGCGGCGACTGCGGCGCGGGCCGGCTGACTGGCCATGGCGGCGGGCGAGACGACGGCCATCGGCCTGGCGACCGTGTACGTGAAAACCGATTCGCCGATCTGCACGATATCGCCGTCCTGAAGGTCGTGTTCGGCCACGCGATGCAGGTTGACCAGCACGCCGTTGCGGCTCTTGGTATCGACGATCTTCCAGCACGACGGCCCGAAATCGACGCGAACCAGCCGGCAATGCTGCCGCGACACCAGCGGGCCGGTCAGAACGATGTGCCGGTCGGGGAGTTTTCCGATCTGAATATCGACGGTCCCACCGAGAAGGTACTTTGTCGTGGCTGTCGTGCCATCGCCGTCGGCAACCAGAGCGGCATCGAAATCCGCCACGCCCGCCCCCATGTTCAAAGGCTCGCCGGCCACGATATGCGTCACCTGCCCGCACGTCGGACACGTCACGCTCTGCCCGACCATGCTCTCCGGCACGGCCGCCGGCGCGGCGCAATTGCAGTGTATTTCGATCATGCCCGGCCTTCCCGCTTCGGACTTGCAAACCAGGGCGACAAGCGTACCGCTTTCGTGGCCATTGGCAAGAACGCGGGGGCGCAACCGGCGGGCTGAGAGCGCAATGATCCCCAGGAAGCAGGAAATTGAACCGCCAAGAACGCCAAGGACGCCAAGGACGCCAAGATGAAATCACGGCAAGGTCATGAGAGTACGATCCTCTTGATGCCGTCCTTGAGAACCATGACGCTAAAATTGATGAGCAATGCCAGGTGATGCCCAGTGGCTTTCAAATAGGAGATGGACTTGGCGTCGTGAATTGGAGCCAGCTTCTCGACAGTCTTGAGTTCGACAATCAGTCTTCCCGCCACCACGAGGTCAAGGCGATTCTGGCCAATTTCCACTCCCTTGTAGACAATTCCAACTGGCACTTGGCGTTGGAACGGAATCGATCGAAGTCTGAGTTCGACGCAGAGGGCTTCCTCATAGATGGACTCGAGGAACCCGGGGCCCAGGATTCGATGCACCTCGATAGCAGCGCCAATTACTGCACGCGCAAGTTGATCCAGTCCTTCGTCCGGTTCAATATTCATGCATTCAATTGTAACCTCTACCCCGAAAAATCGCTGATTGTCTGCATCCGAAACCACGGGCGGTCGTATTTCTGCTCTTGGCGTTCTTGGCGCACTTGGCGGTTCAATCGCTTTTGTTGCCGAAACAACCGCCAAGATCCCGGCGGCTAATACACCGGTTTCTGGTCCAGCGCCTGATCGATGAGCTGCACCATGCGAGTCAGTAGTTTGTTCCAATCGCCCATCACGGCCACGTCGTCGGGCCGAAACAGGACGGGGGGAAGTTTGCACCGGCCAAGATGAAACCGCAGCAGCAGCCGGGCCATGATGCCGTTGAAGCCGGGAAAGATCGGATCGGCCAGCATGCGGGCGTGAAGATCGCACATCTCGCGCACGGCCGGGTCCAGGCGCAACTGCGGGGAATTAATGCGGCGTACGAGCAGTTCGAGCCGGCCGAGCGCGGAATCGTCGGGGCTGGTGGTACACAATCCACATCCGACCGAAGCGTACCACCCGAGGACGGCGGGCGACTTGAGCGCCTGGCCGCGGCGCAGGGCCAGTTCGATACGGCGCAGGATCGCGACATGATTTCGAATCCGCCGGGCCTGCGCGGAGCGCATCTGCCGATGTCCGACGCGATGGGCGAACGATTCGGCCACCAGCGAATCGGAAAGATCAATGCCGTCGAGGCGGAAGCTGGCGATGGTCTGGCGGATCAACTGATCCCGCGGCGTTGGATGGCCGTTGCCATCGGCAAACATCGACCGCTTGCGTTCGATCACTCGCAGCCCGTGAGCCAGGGCTGCAAGGGGCGCCGCGGCAACGGATTGGCCCGGCCCGCGCCGCCGCGGCAACGCTTCACCGGCCGCGGGACTTCTGCTCAAACGCCAACCCATGGGTCGCCCGATGAACCGAACGGCATCGCGTCCACAAGCCAGACAGCACCACCGCTAGCGCCCATTCGCAGCGAACGATGCACCGCTGGCCGACGATCTTGACCGGTTCTTCGCACCCACACTATCAACTGCCGTGCCACGGAATTTGACAAAATGCGGCCGGGCCAAATTCGACAATTTCCGCCGATTTGGGGCCCAAAGGCCACCGGCCCAACAAATGCACATGCCTCAAATCATCGCCGGCAAATCCCTCGCCCTGCCGCAAAACGCGGCAGCATCTCACATGCCCACCCGAATTGACCACGGAATAGTCAAGCCTACGTCGCCACTTCATCCAGCACATGTTCGGCCACGTAGATCGGAACCGATGTCGTGATCCCCAGCGCGATCGCATCGCTCGGCCGGCTGTCGACTTCCACGACCTGCCCGTTCTGCCGGATATGAATGGCGGCGAAGAACGTGTGTTCGCGCAGGTTGTTGATCTCGATCTTGACGATCTCCCCGCCCATCTGCTCGATGACGGCCGCCAGCAATTCGTGCGTCTGCGGCCGCTGCGGCGTTTCGCCGTTCACGCGCCGCTGGATGGCATAGGCCTCGTGACTGCCGATGACGATGGGGAAATGCCGCTGCCCGTCCACTTCTTTCAGGACGATAATCTGCTGATCCTGCATCTCGGAGATGATGATCTTGCTCAATTCCATCTGAACAGGCATCGTGACCACTCCTGACCGGCCGGAGATTTCAGCATTCAAGGCTCGATCTCGCGTTATCCCGCGTTCAATTGCAAGTTAGGAGTGTTGGTGGCGACTGTCAAGCGGAAATCGAGCGGAGCGGGCCGGAGCGCCGAGCCACGGCCGTTCACGCCCGGATTTCATTCGCCTGGTTTCATTCGCCATTCCTCGACGATCTTTGCCGCCGCGCGCGCCATTGCCATTGGCAGAAACAAATGCAGCGGCTGATCGAGCATTTCGCTAAAACCATATTTCAGATAGAAACTCTTGGCCCGATCATGCAACGCAATGACATCGACCGCATAGATACCAACGTCGGCTGAAGCCGCCGATGCTCTTCGCAGCGCTTCGATCAGCATGGTTTCGCCCAAACCCCTGCCCTGCGACCTGACATCCACGGCCAGGCGTCCAATGTGAACTGTCGGAATCGGATATTTCGGCAGTCGTTTTTTCGCGTGGTCAGGAATCATGTCAAATCGCACCGAGCCAGCGGCCAGTGTGAAATATCCGGCGACTTGCGTCTGGCCAACTTCAATGGCGGCGAACGTGCGCCCCAGCCCGGCCTTGTCGTTGCTAATTGCGTACCGCTGAAGAAAGGAATTAAGACTCGCCTCGCCGCAATCAAATCCGGCCGCGTCCATCGCCGACGTGAACCTTTGAATGGACCAGCGCACCGATCGCTCCGGCCGTGTGAAGGGGTACTTCAGGCAATTCGCCGGCGATGCCGCCGGGCGGCCGCCCTCAGGGCCGCATTGGGCGTCGGATCGGCGTCGAGCATGGCCAGGAAACGGTCCCGGTCGCGATTGGAAAGCTGAACGTGTTCATGCTGAGTTTGATCCGCCAGAACCTTCCTGGCCGCCTCAGTGAGCACTTCCGTGGCGAAATCCGTCAGCGACCGGTTCTGCACCACAGCAGCCCGTTCGATCTCCGCCTTCCGCGCCGATGACAGGCGGAACTCAATTCGCGCGTCGCTTTGCGAGACAGTAGCCATGACATACTCCAATTGGTTTATTATACCATTTGTACGGCAGTTTGCCACACAGCATCGAACCGGACGCGCCGGAGAGAAAGCGCCCGGATTCCCGGGCAAGCATAAATCCCCGCGAGGTCGCCCCCACCGCCGTCGATCGGAAGATATTCGTCGCGTTCTCGGTGTTTCCACTTCACTACTCCCGGCCCGTGCGACGCCAGGCATTCCCGCCGGAATGCCATCCAATCCGGCGGCAGCGCCAAGCACGACATCTTGGCCGGCAGGCTCTTCAAGTCGTGGCCATCGGCCTGGAACCGCCGGAAGCGCCGCCAGCGCAGTCAACGTAGCGGTCGGGGCTGGCAGTGCGTAAGCAATAATACGAAATACACTGCGAAAACAAGCTACGTCCCCGTTCCATTCCCCACTCCGCCGACCGATCTGCGCGCCGAACGTCGCAAGCCGACCTCCTGCCTGGCGCATCGCCGCCTCGCAATCGCCCAGGTAGGTACCGGTTCATTCGCTCAGAGGGATCGGACACGCTTCTCCATCACATCGAGAAACACCGGGTTGTACGGGACGCCGACGTGGTTCACGTTCCACAGGCCGCTTCTGGCAATCTCGTCGCGGACGCTGTCCAGCCCGAGCCAACGCTGGGAAGGCGGGTCAATTACGTCGTCGACCTGGCTGAGCAGCGCGATCGCGTTCTTTTCGATCATTGCCCGGTCGCTCTGTGGGCTCGGTGCGTCGTCCACGTCGAGCCAGAGCACGCTCGTGGTGGCGAGGTAGTCCGAGACCCGCCACTCCATGTCCTTTTCAAGGAGCTTTTCCGCCTTCGTCACGTGCTTATGCAGCCAGGTCGCCGGCTGCGCAAAATTCTCCCGGCGCATGATCGCGGCTCCGGAGTGCAGTCGCCAGATCGAGCCGCGGTGGTTGCCGTGGCCGCTGGAAGTGCCCCGATGCGCTCTGAGCCGGCCCCAGAGGGTACTGTTTCGATCTGCGGTGATCGCGTGTGTGCCGATGCGGACAACGCGTAGTCGGTCGCGCCTGAAATGCCTCGCTTCGCGGGGCTCGAAGAAGAAGTAGATACCGCGTTCGGGCCACTTGTCCCGTCCACTGCACTCGCCGAGGTTTCTCGGTCCGCCAAGCTTGGCGGAAAGGTCGTCCAGCAGGTCGTAGAACCGCTCGACGTGTTGGGCGTGCGGGTTGACCAGCCAGCTTTTCTGCTCGCCGGGCTTTCGTCCCTGCATGGGGACGCGAACGGCAAACCCCTTCGCCTTCAGCGCAGGGACTAGGTACTCGCGGTAGTAGTCACCAGCAAGCACTGTTACCTCGGTGTCGGGCGCAAGGTGCGCGAGCAATTGGGTCAAAACTCGATCGGCCCATACCTTGCGCTCGGCCGCTCCCATTCCGATCAGTGTCTTCTCGTACCGCTTGTGAAGGTCGGTCGGTGTGAGTAGGTGGTGCTCAGCCGACAGGATAAACCAGCGATCGGCGTGCGTCTCGGCGTACGCACGCGCCTTCTTGAACCAGTCGGAGACGTACAGGTCTGCGGCTGGGACAGGGCCATCGACCTTCTGAGAGACGCAAGACACGATGCAAATGCGGGGCATTGGCTACGGATCATACCGGCGTGCCCTGGGAAATGAAACTCAGATTCAGTTAAATAGAGACGACGAACGGCTCGTTGCAATTGCCGATGGCGTGAGCCATATTCCGTTTATATTCATCTGGCGTCAGCGTGTCTGGCGTTCGTCGTCGTTGAGCGCGATCAGGGCTCGGGAGTCTTTGACGAACTTACTTGCATCAAAAACTCCCGACCCCCTTTGAATCAACCCTCCATCCAATTCACGCACGGACCAACGGGCGCGACTCAACATAAAGGGATTCAGGGCCGAAGTCCTGTTCGTTGGGCCAGGCGACGCTGCCGAAGGCCAGCCGAACGGATCGGAAGTAGGATGGATCGCGCAACTCGGTGAAAATGCCCCTGTTCAAATACGGGCCGACATCAAACACCCGTGTCTCGCCGGTGTTGAAGGAAAGCTCCAACTGGTAATTCTCCAGCGGCTTAACTCCTGTGACTTTGACCATCATGGCGGCACCTATTTCGAGATTCTAACCGATCGCATGCCGCCGTGACTACCACCGCGCTGCTCCTGGGGAATGGAACGGCACGCAGCTCGTTTTGGGACACATTTGCCGCCATTCCTTTCTTACCGCCCGCAGGTCCGTCGGCGGCCGGGTGTCGGGCTCGACGGAAGGGGGAGGCGATTCGGGCCTCCGACGCCAGCGGCCGGCAGGAATTCGGGCGCGGCATTTTCTTCTTGCAAACGGCTCAGTGTTCGTATAAAGTAAGGTGTGACGCAATGGATAATGGACAGTTGAAAAGTGGAAAATGGGAAACCGGTTCTTAATCGCGCCTTATCCATCTTAACCTCCCCCCCCTCCGGGGCATTTGGGGACATTTGGGGACAGACGGAAGCAATGGACAATGGACAGTGGACAGTGGACAATGAGCAGAAAACGGCAATTATCCATTATCAATTATGCACTGTCCATTGCGACCCCCCCCACCCCCCCTCCGGGGCATTTGGGGACATCCGGGCACACCCCCCCCTCCCCCCCTCCGGGGCATTCGGTTTCATTCGGTGCCATTGCAGACCCGTGGGAGATCGAGCGGCCGGGGCTTTGGCTGGGGAGGCGGCCAATACGCCATGAAAGGACCTGTACAAAATCCAACTCGGCCGGGCAAAGTTCCAACTCCTGCGGGCAAAGTTCGAACTTTTTAGCCACTTTTTGAGCGTTTTTTTGACGCAGTTGGAGGGCGAAACCGCGATATTCGGCTGGAAATGCGGGTGCGAGCCGGGCGACGTTCGGGCGTGTTTTGGTCGTAACTCTAATCCAGCAAGGCAGTTAGGTATTGGATTGCCAAGCGGCCGGGGAGAATTCGGGAACACCGGCTGGTGACACGATCCACGTCGGCCATTGAGAATTTCGCGCCGGGCCGTAACAATGGCGGGCGTTGCAAGTATGAACATCGAATGACGATCACAACCGCACCGGAACCGAAAGCGTTGCTCGACCCTGGCGCCCTGAATGACGGGCCGTTGCGGCCGCGCACGGCGAAGCTTACCAAGGTCTCGATCGTCATCCCGGTCTATAACGAGCAGTCGACCATTCAGGCTCTGATCGCGCTGGTGGTCAAGGCGCCGCTGCCGGAGGGCCTTGATCGGGAGTTGATCATCGTCAACGACTGCTCGACCGACGGCACGCGGGAAAAGCTCGACGAACTGGGGCGGCTGTTCCCCGATGCGTGCATCCGCGTCACGCACAAGCCCGTCAATCAGGGCAAGGGCGCGGCCCTCCGTGACGGATTCGCCCAGGCGTCCGGCGATGTCATCCTCATCCAGGACGCCGATCTCGAATACGACCCGCACGATTACATCAAGCTCATCCAGCCCATCCACGACGACAAGGCCGACGTGGTCTTCGGCAGCCGGTTTATCGGCGAGCCGCACCGCGTACTGTATTATTGGCACACGCTGGGCAATCGGTTTCTGACCGAGTTCAGCAACATGTTCACCAATTTGAACCTCACGGACATGGAAGTGTGCTACAAGGTCTTTCGGCGCAGCGTATTGCAGAAGATCTCGATCAAGTGCAACCGGTTTGGGTTTGAGCCGGAAATCACCGCCAAAGTCGCCAAATTCCGCCCGCGGCTGAGAATCTACGAGGTTGGTGTGGCTTATTACGGCCGAAGCTACGAGGAAGGGAAAAAAATAACCTGGAAAGACGGGATCAAGGCATTGCTGACTATAATCCGCTTTCGGTTCAGCGATTAGCCCCGCCGGCCGATGTGATAGCGACGTTATATGCGTATTCTCGTGTCCGGCGCCGCCGGGTTTCTCGCCAGTCACCTGATCGATCTGATGTTGGCCCAGGGCCATCAGATCGTGGGTGTGGATAATTTCATCACGGGCAAGCCGGAGAATCTGGCCCATCGCGGCGAACACCCGCGATTCCGGTTCATCGAGGCGGATGTCATCGAGCCGCTGGATTTGGCGGGCTCGTTCGACCGCATCTATCACATGGCGTCGCCGGCCAGCCCGGTCGGATACGTCAAGCACCAGGTCGCCACGCTCAAGGTGAACAGCCAGGGCACGTGGAATCTGCTGGAACTGGCCGAAAAAACCGGCGCACGATTTCTGATGGCCAGCACGAGCGAATGCTACGGCGATCCGGCCGTGCATCCGCAACGAGAGGATTATTGGGGCAACGTGAATCCGATCGGGCTTCGCAGCATGTATGACGAGGCCAAGCGTTTCAGCGAGGCCTGCACGATGGCCTATAACCGCGAGCGCAAGGTCGATACTCGGATCATCCGCATATTTAATACGTATGGCCCGCGCATGGACCCGTACGATGGGCGCGTGGTCATCAGCTTTATCCGCCAGGCGCTCAATGATGAGCCGGTGACGATCTTTGGCGACGGGCGGCAAACACGCAGCCTCTGCTATGTCAGCGATCTGGTGCGCGGCATCAATCTGGTCATGGAATCGGACTTTTCCGAGCCGATCAATCTGGGCAATCCGGATGAAGTGACGATTTTGCAGATTGCCCGCGAGGTGATGGAACTGATCCCCAGGACCAAGAGCCATCTCGTGCACCTGCCGATGCCGCCGGATGATCCAAGGGTTCGATGCCCGGATATCACGCGTGCCCGGCAGGTTTTGGGTTGGAGCCCGACAGTGCCGCGCAAAGAGGGGCTGAAGACCATGATCGATTACTACAAAGATCAGCTCATCAAACCCGCCCCGGCCGCAATCGCGGGCAGGTGAATCCGGGCGGCGCGCGAATATTCCGCACAATTCGATTCCTCTTGCGTCGTCCGGCGATGTGAATCTGCGCAGTTATCGCACAGCAGCGTCTGCTGAATGATTATTGGGACGCGCAAAAAATGACGACTACGCAAGAAATGACTTCAGTTCCGTCTGGAGCGGCCGAAGAATACACATGGAAGGAAATGGCGCAAAAACACGTTTCCGACCGGTCTTTAGCCAGACCATGAAACCGATGCCGCAAAACGTGGGTGGCATCAACAAATATTGTTAGCGTACGGTCGCAGTACGGAGAAACCGGCCCGCGCGTCATTGGCGCGGGCAGCGCCGCACGCCGCGTTTTCGCCAGGTTTCGGAGTCCATTTTTTGGAGTGGTGCAGGGCTTGGCCGAAAGCCCCGCCAGAGGAGAATTCGGATGCGTCGGAATCAATCGAATCAGCGTCGTGGTCAGAAGATCCTCAATAGCATCGCCCGCCACAAGGGCGTCCTGGCCGTCTCGGCCGCCGCCGCGGCCCTGTACCCCGCGCAATACGCCAAGGCAGCGCCGCCCGACGGCACCGTCACCTTCGTCATCTCTATGAACGACGACGGCTTCGGCGACTTCACGCCCAATTCGTTCGCCATCTACGCCATCGACGGAACGGTGACCGGCACGACAGTGACGCCCAATACCGTTGCCGTGAACGGCAACAAAGTGGACGGCGGCATCGACAATTACAACCTGGTGGTGACTGGCGCGGTCGCCGGTACGCTCAACGACGACATCGCCAACGGCTCGACGTTTGCCGCCTATGCCGGCGCGGGTTCGCTGTTTGCTCCCACCTACTATAACCTGACGGATGCGGCCAAGACGAGCCACAAGGATTCGAATGTGGAGGCTGGCTTCACCAGCAACACGCTATCCAACGACAATAACAGCACGACGGTGGGCGCCGGCCAGGACACGGTCGGCAAGCCGCCTTCGCTGGCCAAGGTGCTTGCACGCACCAATGCGACGCTGATTATCTTCGGCCTGGGCCAGAGCGCCGGCGACATGTTGAATTTCGCCACCGCGACCACCGGCAACAACCCGGGCACGCCCACCAGCACGACGGTCGACAGCATCCCTCCCTACAGTTCCCCGTACGCCGGCCCCGGGACGTTCACCTACGGCGGGAACACCTACCTGAAGAGCCTGCTGGTTGCGGACGGCCAATATGTAACGGGCGTGCCGCCGACGATCAACACAACCGCATCGACGGTGGGTCTGCTGGCGGCGTACGATGAGTCTTTTGACACCAATGCCAGCGGCTACGACGGCGCCGGAAGTTCCACTGTCGTTGCCGCGTTGACACAAACGCTGACCGACAGCGCCCCCGAACCGGGCAGCCTTGGCCTGATCTCGGCCGGTGCGGTTGGCCTGCTGGCCCGCCGACGCCGCAGGGCCAAAGCATAACACGCCGGCTCGAAGGCCAGGCCTGATGCGACTTGATCACGGCAGCAGGGCCGTCGCCGAGGCGGCTTTGCTATCGATGTCGATGATCCCGTCCTTCAGGCCGTTGGCGTGGATCACGATGTGAATTCGCCCCGCGTCGCGCGTGGTCTGGACGACGGCCAGCGCCAGGCCGTTGAATGCGTTGCGAGCTCGCGACTTGAAATTGCTGGTATCCTGCAGGTTGCCGTTGTCAGTGCCGACAAGCGTCCCAACGCCGCTCACGTCGAACGTCAGCGGCGTGCTGGCGGTCGGCACAAGTTCGCCGTTTGAATCGACGATGCTCGCCGTCACGTGAACCACATCGCGACCGTCGGCATCGAGAGTCGTGCGGTCGGCGGACAACGCAACGGCCGCTGGCGAGCCGCTTGTCTTGAGCGTTTCCGTGCATGCTTCTTTGCCCGCGCGATCATAACCCACGGCCCGCAAGGTGCCGGGCACATAGGGAACATCCCAAGACAAATGCAGATCGGTCGTCGTCGGATTGATCGGCGTCTGCGCCGGAGTGTTCCAGCCGCCAGCACTGCCCAAACGCGGCAGTTCCATCGCCTTGGCGCCGAGGCTCTTGTCGTTCAGGAACAGCTCGACCGTGCTGCAATTGGTGAAACAGAGGACGGGAATGGTGCGCCCCTCGAATCCCGGCCAGGTCCAATGCGGGAAGAGGTGGATCATCGGTTTGCCGGTCCATTGACTCTGATAGAAATAGAACCCGTCCTTGGGAAACCCGCACGTATCGATGGCACCGCTGCTGGAGCCCCGGCCGCCTTCGCCGAGATAGTCGATCCCCGTCCAGATAAAGTTTCCGGCCACATAATCGTGCAGGGCAACGAATTTCCAGACTTGCTCGCCCTCGATGATATTGGCGGCGTAATTGGCGCGGTCTCTGGCGCTGCCGCCGAAGAGAGTGAACGCATATTGCCCTCGGGCGCCGCCCATGCCGCTGTCTTCCGTGCCGATGAACTTGCGCTGCGGGTAGAGGATCTTGTCGGGCTCGTATTGGAGTTCGCGGCGGATTCCCCAACGGTCGGCGTAATTGTAACCGGCCACATCGAGTTGCGCGAGGAAATCCAGGCGGGTGTTGTTGGCGGGATTGTCCGTGTTGACGTTATCGCAGGCGCTGGTGACGAAACGCGTGGGGTCGAGGGCGTGGCACATACCGGCCAATTGCGTGGCAACCTGAGCGCCGCGCGCGGTGCTTTGGTCGGGGATTTCGTTGCCGATGCTCCAAAGGACGATGCTGGGATGGTTGCGGTCGCGGCGGAGCATGGCGGACAGATCGCGCTGCCACCACTGGTCGAAGTAATCGGAGTATCCATACGGCGAATTAATCTTGTGCTGCTCCCATTCGTCAAACGCCTCGTCCATGACCACAAATCCCATCTGATCGCACAGGTCGAGGAATTCCGGCGCCGGCGGATTGTGGCTGCACCGGATCGCGTTGCAGCCCATCTGCTTGAGGATATCCAGCCGCCGGCGCAGCATCGCGACGGGCACGGCCGCACCCACGCTGCCCGCGTCGTGGTGAAGGCAGACACCCTTGATCTTGACGTGCTCGCCGTTGAGGAGGAATCCGCGGTCGGCATCAAACGCGATCTGCCGCACGCCGATCGGCGTGTCGTATTCATCCACGATCGTGCCGCCGCTCTTGACTGTCGTATGAACCCGATACAGAATCGGCGACTCGATCGACCAAAGCCGCGGTGAGGAAAGGTTGATCGTCTGATCGAACGAACCGATGGCATTCCCCAAAATGGACTGCGCGCCGTCGGCCGATGAAACGAGCTTCCCATCCGGATCAATGAGATCGCTCTGCAAGTCGGCATTGGCAATCGCCCCGCCGTCGTTGCGCACGTCGGTATGGATTCGCACCGTCGCCGATCGCGACGTCGCCTGCGGCGTGGTCACGTACGTTCCCCACTGATCGACGTGAAGCGGATCCTCGATGGTCACCCACACGTGCCGGTCGATCCCCGACCCGGAATACCACCGGCCGTACGGCTGCTTCGAGTTATCGACCCGCACCGCCAGAACATTATCCTGCCCGAACTTGATGGCGGGCGTCATATCCAGTTGAAAGCTGGTGTACCCATTGACCCACCCGCCCAGCAACCGGCCGTTGAGACACACCTGGCTGTCCATGTAAACGCCGTCAAACTCGACGACGATCCTTCGTGCTCGCGCCGAATCGGGCGGCGTGAAATGCCGTCGATACCACCCAATTCCGGCCGGAAGAAATCCGCCGTTACTGGCGGTCGGGTTGCTGCGGTTGTAATCGCCCTCGATGCTCCAATCGTGAGGAAGATTGACAGTCCGCCAAGCCGAATCATCCAGTGCCGGGTCTTGGCCGCTGGTCACATCGCCGAGCTTGAACCGCCATCCGAAATCGGCCGACAATCGCTGCCGGGGTGAATCCGCGCGGGCCGTCGCCCCCGCCATAAGTAACACCGCCAAGAAGAGAATCGCCATCCGCCCCCCAACCGTGTACCGTTTGTTCCGCATAATCGACTCCGCCTTTCCGATTCGCCAGTGTTTCCCCCCGATCGCCGTAATTGATGGGCACAGAATACCCGTCAAGGCGCACCCGGGCCAGCAGCCGCCGACAACCTGGTCTGTGCCGCCTCACGTTAACTGTCGCCAAAGAGTGATGCTGGTTTCGTACCCCGGAATGCGTGGAAGCGAGATGATGCCCAATAGCTCATGCGAGCACTGTCACAACGCCGCTGACATCGTCCACGCTTAGAATGTAATCGTCGCGATCCACCGTCGAGCCTGCTGCTGTCTCCCTGGGGATCGCTACGCATGTCCCATGCCGTACCATCCAAGAGTTCAGCTTGTTCGGGATTTGCATGAACACCACTTGAAGTGGCCTTGCATCGATGCCACGATCCCTCAAGAGAAACCTGTTATCTCTCGTTGGCTCCTTCCTGCCTCTGCCTGAGTGCATGGCCAGTGGATAACAGAGAGGCGCATTGGGTCGCACTCTCATCGGTCGGGCCGCGCCGCATGCCGGCTTGACCGGCTCCATAGGCGACCTACGATAACGATCGGAACGCTCAAACGGCCGTCGCTTCGGCGCGGCTTGTAGGTGCGATTCTGGCCTGCTTGTCGCTACGCTTTTCTGGAGATACGGATGGCTCGGTCCCATGCGAATCAACGCCCCGCCACCGCGAAACAGCGTCTTCGAGTCGGCAAACCGGCCGGCCGGTGCAGGATCGAGCCCCTGGAGAGCCGTTTCTTGCTCAGTATCACCCTGACGACTTTGGCGAACTTCAATATGACCAACGGCTCCGGGCCGGAGTCCGCCTTGTTCCTTGACTCCAGCGGCAATCTCTACGGCACGGCCGCTGTGGGCGGGTCGCACAACGACGGCACGCTCTTCGAATTATCCGGGCCCGGCTATGGCACTTTTACAACCCTGGCCGCCTTCCAACACACAACCGGCGGCGACGTTGAGGCTGGACTCTACTCCGACGGACAAGGAGACTTCTTTGGTACCGCCTACGTCGGAGGCACCAGTTTGCTCACATACGGTACGGTCTGGGAATGGTCCCCTTCCGACGGACAGACGCCTCAGGTTCTCGACAACCTCAACCAGAATAACGGACAAGGCCCGCAGGCCGCTCTCATCTCCGATGGCGACGGCAATTTGTACGGCACCACCCAACTCGGCGGCGACAGCGGCGATGGAACAGTGTTCGAACTCCAGGGACCAACCTTCACCAATCTGATCACTTTGTTCTCCTTCAATGGGGCCGATGGCAACGGCCCGCAGGCTGGTTTGTATGCCGATTCCAGCGGCGATCTCTTCGGCGCGACAAGAGGCGGCGGCCTGAACGCTCCTGGCCCCGACAGCGATGGCACCATCTTTGAATTATCCGGGCCCAATCACGGCACTTTCACGACTCTGGCCGTGTTCAATGGCACCGATGGCCAATACCCCGACGGCACGCTCATTGCCGACTCCAGCGGCAATCTCTACGGAACCACGTCGCAAGGCGGCAATCTGAACGACAACAGCGGCAGCGGCTATGGCACCGTGTTCGAGCTTGCCGGCCCGAGTTACGCTACGATCACCACGCTGGCGGAATTCAACGGCGCCAACGGCAGCCAGCCCGAGGGCAGTCTGCTCATGGACGCGGCGGGGAATCTCTACGGCACGGCTCCCTTTGGTGGCGCCGCCCTTCAGAACTCCGGCGCGGGCGATGGCTGCGTGTACGAGCTGTCGGCTGGCTCACATACGCTCAATATCCTCTACAACTTCAATCGGGCCGACGGACAGGCGCCGTACGGCAGTTTGATCGCCGACTCATCCGGCAATCTTTACGGCACGACATTCGACGGTGGCACCGGCGGCGACGGAACCGTGTTCGAGCTCAGCAACACCGGATTTGTGCCCCCCATCGGAACACTCACCAATGGCGCCCTGACCATTAACGGCACCAACGGCGATGACACCATCACGCTGGCCTCCGATGGCTCGAATGTCATCGCCACGCTTAACGGCACCGCATCCCAGCCCTTCCCGGTTTCCGGCATCACCTCCATCACCGTCAACGGACTTGCCGGCAACGACAACATCACCATCGAATCCACTATGCCCGCGACACTCGGCGTCAGCGTCCAAGGCGGACTCGGCGATGACACCATCACCGGCGGACCCGGCAACGACACACTCGGCGGCGGCGCGGGTAACGACAGCATCGCCGGCGGACCCGGCGATGACTCGATCAAAGGTGGCCAGGGCGACGACACGCTGGCCGGCGGCAAAGGCAACGACACACTCTTTGGCAGCCTCGGCAACGACATTCTGCGAGGTGGCCTCGGCGACGATTCCCTCAACGGTGGCGCCGGCACGAATCAAATGTACGGCGGCCAGGGCAACAACACCTTCTACGCCGTCAATGGAACGGCGGACCAGATATTCGCCGGCGCAGCGACTAATGATGTGCTCTATTACGCTACGGCCGACAATCCCGTTATTGAATCGGGCGTCATTGTGCCCGGCAATCGTATCCTGGTATGAAGCCTCTCCGCCGGCGAGCAGAGGAGAAAGCGACAATCATGCTGAACCGCGATAATCAAGCACGTTGGCCATCTCTTGAGTATCTGGAGCCGCGCCGCCTGCTGGCATCTGTCAATCTCCTGGCCGCCTTCGGTAGTACCGGCGACGCCCTGAGCGGGCCGACGTGTACGCTCCTCGCCGACTCGGCGGGCAATTTCTATGGCACGGCGGGCTCAGGCGGGTCGGACTCGCTCGGTGGCATCTTCGAGTTGGCAGCCGGTTCATCTACGCTCACCACGCTTGCCAGTTTCAACATCAATAATGGCGATACTCCCGATGGCGGACTCGTTGCCGATTCATCAGGGAATCTTTACGGCGTTGCGGTATCGGGCGGCTCGAATGGCGCGGGCGATATCTTCGAACTGGTCAAAGGCCAGAGCACGATCACCGATCTGGCCAACTTCAACAATACCAACGGCGCCAATCCAGAAGCCGGTCTGATTATGGATAGCTCCGGCAATCTCTTTGGCGTCGCCAGCGGGGGCGGCGCGTCCAGCCAGGGAACCGTCTTTGAACTTCAAAACGGCACCCATTCCATCACGGTCATAGCCACTTTCAGCGGCGAGCATGGCGGCAACGAACCGGACGGCCAGCTCTTCATGGAGAGTTCCGGAAATCTCTACGGCACCACCGCCGATGGCGGCGCCAACGGCGACGGAACCGTCTTCGAAGTCGCCAAGTACAGCGGCACGGCAACCATTCTCGCCAGCTTCAACGGCACGGACGGAACCGCGCCCCAGGGCGGCGTCATCATGGACAGCGTCGGCGACCTCTTCGGCGCCGCCACCGGCGGCGGCGCAAATCGCGACGGCGCGATTTATGAACTGCCCGCCAACTCCAGCTCAATCACTCTTCTGGCCAGCTTCAACGGCTCCGACGGCTCGTCGCCCTATTTCGGCAGCCTGCTCATGGATGCGGCTGGCGATCTCTTCGGCACGACGCACGGCGGCGGCGGATTCGGTGATGGCGGCGTCTTCGAGCTGGCCGCCGGCGCTACGACAATCACCCTGCTGGGGCCATTTGAAGGATTCAACGGCAGCACGCCCGACGGAGGGCTGATCGTCGATTCCGCCGGAAATCTCTACGGCACGGTCGGAAGCGGGGCATCTGCCGACAATGGCGGCGTATTTGAAGTAACCGGCAGCAGGTACGTCACCCAAGTGATCGGCACGCTCTCCAATGGTGTACTGACGGTAAACGGCACTAACGACGATGACATCATCACCCTGACCTCTGATGGCACGAATGTCACCGCGACTCTCAACGGCACTGCGTCGCAGCCCTTCCCCCTGTCCAGCACCACCTCCATCACCGTCAACGGCCTGGCTGGCAACGACCTCATCACCATCGAACCCAGCATGCCCTCAACTCTCGGCGTCAGCGTTCAAGGCGGACCCGGCGATGACACCATCACGGGCGGACCCGGCAACGACATCCTTGGCGGCGGGGCCGGCAACGACTCGATCTCCGGCGGACCCGGCGACGATTCCATCAAGGGCGGAGCGGGCGACGATACGCTGGCCGGCGGTAAAGGCAACGACACACTCTTCGGCAGCCTGGGCAACGACGTTTTGCGCGGCGGGCTTGGCGACGATTCCCTCAACGGCGGCGCCGGCACGAATCAAATGTACGGCGGCCAGGGCAACAACACATTCTACGCCGTCAATGGAACGGCGGACCAGATTTTCGCCGGCGCAGCCACCAACGACTTTTTGATCTACCGCGCGTCCGACAGCCCGATCGTCGAAAGCGGAGCGATTCCGCCCGGCAATACGACCCTGATCTAAACCGTCCTAATGGAGAAGGCGATGGCTCTGCTTCCCACGAATCGTGTCCTCAACAGGCTGGTTACACGCGATTCCGCTCGCGCATCCACAGCGCGCCGGTGCATTGTTGAACCACTTGAGCGTCGAAGGCTGCACAGCGTGGGCATTACGACGCTGGTGAACTTCAACAATGCCAACGGGGCCGGCCCGCAGTCAGGCTTGCTTTTTGACTCCAGCGGCAATCTCTATGGCACAACCACCACTGGCGGCGCGAACAACGACGGCACCATCTTCGAATTGCCCGGCCCCAATTTCACGACGCTTTCGACCATCGCCACATTCAAGGGATCGACCGGCGACACCATCGAGGATACTCCCTACATGGACGCAAATGGCAATTTCTTCGGCACCGCCTATGTCGGCGGTCCGGTACTCAGTTCTGAAGGCACGGTCTGGGAATGGTCTGCCTCCGATGGGCAGACCCCAACCCTGCTCGTCAACTTCAATGGCAACAACGGATCCGGCCCCCAAACGTCTTTGATGTCCGATGGTGATGGCAATCTCTATGGCACCACTCAATTCGGCCCCAGCGGCGATGGAACCGTCTTTGAACTCCAGGGGCCGACATTCACCAATCTGATCACGCTCGTTACCTTCAATGTTACCAACGGCAACGACCCCCAGGCCGGCTTGCATGCCGATTCCAGCGGCGATCTTTTCGGCACAACCAAAGGCGGCGGAGCCAACGGCTATGGCACCGTCTTTGAGCTGTCCGGACCGGATCACCAGACGTTCACGACCCTCGCGTCGTTCAATGGCGTTGACGGCACCGAGCCCACCAGCACGCTCATCGCTGACTCAGACGGTAATCTTTATGGAACCGCCTATGCGGGCGGCAACCCCAACGGCAACAACGGCAGCGGCTACGGCACGATCTTTGAACTCTCTGGAGCCAGCCACACGACTCTCACCGCGCTGGCGGCATTCAATTATGCCAATGGTAACAATCCCGAGGGCAGTCTGCTGATGGACGCGGCCGGCAATTTATTTGGAACGACCACGGCCGGCGGCAACACGGCGCCGGGGACCGGCAATGACGCCGGCGTAGTTTTTGAACTGCCGGCCGGGTCGAACACGCCCATCTCGCTGCTCAACTTCAATCAAGTCGATGGAAAATACCCGGAAGGCAGTCTGATCGCCGACGCTTCCGGCAATCTGTACGGAACGACCGAGTCGGGCGGCGCGAACGGCGACGGAACCGTGTTCGAGCTCAGCAACACCGGATTTGTGCCCCCCATCGGAACACTCACCAATGGCGCCCTGACCATCAACGGCACCAACGGCGATGACACCATCACCCTGGCCTCCGATGGCACAAATGTCATCGCGACTCTCAACGGCACAGCATCCCAACCCTTCCCGGTTTCCGGCATCACTTCCATCACCGTCAACGGACTTGCCGGCAACGACAACATCACCATCGAATCCAGTATGCCCGCGACGCTCGGCGTCAGCGTCCAGGGCGGACCCGGCGATGACACCATCACCGGCGGACCCGGCAACGACACACTCGGCGGCGGCGCGGGTAACGACAGCATCGCCGGCGGACCCGGTGATGATTCCATCAAGGGTGGCCAGGGCGACGACACGCTGGCCGGCGGCAAAGGCAACGACACACTCTTCGGCAGCCTGGGCAACGACATTCTGCGAGGTGGGCTCGGCGATGATTCCCTCAACGGCGGCGCCGGCACGAATCAAATGTACGGCGGCCAGGGCAATAATACCTTCTACGCCGTCAATGGAACGGCAGACCAGATCTTCGCCGGCGCAGCGACCAATGACTTTTTGATTTACAGCACGGCCGACAGCCCGATCGTCGAAAGCGGAGTGATTCCCGCTGGGAACCAGACGCTGGTGGTCTGATCCCTGAACTCGTGCTGGCTACGAGTAAGGCTCTCCCCGTTCGCGAACTTCGGTTCGACGAGGTTCACCGCACACGCGCCTTTGCGTGAGAACCGTTCTCCCCCTATCATCATGGGATAGTCCGTAACTCCCTTACTTATGGAAATCCGCAACTTCTCCATCATCGCCCACATCGACCACGGCAAGAGCACGCTTTCCGATCGCCTGCTCATGCGGGCCGGGGCCATTACCGAACGCGAGTTCAAGGACCAGATCCTCGATGACATGGACCTGGAACGCGAACGCGGCATCACCATCAAGGCGTCGGCCGTCACCGTGTTCCATACCCACAACGGCGTCGAGTTCATGCTGAACTTCATCGACACGCCCGGCCATGTCGATTTCCACTACGAAGTCCGCAAGGCCCTCCAGGCGTGCGAAGGCGCCATTCTCGTCGTCGACGCCACGCAAGGCGTGCAGGCTCAGACGGTCGCCAATGCTTACGCTGCCCTTGATGTGGGACTGGAGATCATCCCCGTCATCAACAAGATCGACCTGGCCAGCGCCCGGCCGGTCGAGGTCGCGGAAGAGATCGAACAGGTTCTCGGCTTTCGCGCCGAGGACGCCATCCTTGTCAGCGCCAAGACGGGACAGGGTATCGACGAGCTTCTCGATCTGCTCTGCGAGAAACTCCCGCCGCCGCGCGGAAATCCCGATGCGCCCACGCGAGCCCTTATCTTCGACAGCATCTACGACGATTACCGCGGCGTGATTGTCTATGTCCGCGTCATCGACGGCCAGCTCAAGAAGGGCCAGAGGGTCCGCTTCATGGGCACGGACCGCGAATATCAGGTCACCGATCTCGGCAAGCTACTGCCCCGGCCCAAGCAGGTCGAAGTGATCGGCACCGGCGAAGTGGGTTTTGTCGTCGCATCCATCAAAGACCTGCACGATGTCCGTATCGGCGACACCGTCACCGACGCCGTCCATCCCGCCCCCGAAGCCCTGCCCGGCTACAAGCCGATCCAACAGATGGTCTTCTGCGATTTCTACCCGGCCGGGAAAACACAGTACGACGAATTGCGCGACGCCATGGACCGCCTGCAGCTCAATGACGCCAGCTTCACATTCGTCCCCGAATCATCCGATGCCCTGGGTTTCGGATTCCGGCTCGGATTCCTCGGCCTGCTGCACATGGAGATCATTCAGGAACGCCTGGAGCGCGAATTCCATATCGACATCGTCCAGACCGCCCCGACGGTCACGTACGAGATCCTCATGACCGATGGCTCGATCCAGCGCATCGACGCGCCCAGCCAGCTTCCCAATCCCACCAGCGTCCAGGAAATCCGCGAGCCGTTCATCCTTATCAACATCATTGTCCCGGCCGATGGCGTCGGCCCGCTCATGAAGCTTTGCGAGGATCGCCGCGGAACCTACAAGAAGACCGAATACATCGGCGCCTCGCGCTTGATCCTGACATACGAGATGCCGCTGGCCGAGGTGATCTTCGATTTTTACGATCGCCTCAAGAGCATCACCAGAGGCTATGGCACTATGGATTACGACCTGATCGGCTTCCGGGCCGGCGATCTGGTCAAGATGGACATCCTGGTCAACGGCGATCGGGTGGATGCGCTGTCGGTGATCGTGCATCGCTCCCATGCTGAATCCCGCGGCCGGCGGCTGCTGCTGCGGCTCAAGGAGGAAATCGACCGCCATCTTTTCGAGATTCCGCTGCAGTGCGCCATCGGCGGGAAGATCATCGCCCGCGAGACGATCAAAGCGGTGGGCAAGAACGTAACCGCCAAATGCTACGGCGGCGATGTCACGCGCAAACGCAAGCTGCTGGAGAAGCAAAAGGAAGGCAAGAAGCGCATGAAGCGCGTCGGCTCGGTCGATATACCCCAGGAAGCCTTCATGGCCATCCTCGAACCCGGCGATTGACCGTTCTTATTTCTGCCGGAACACGATTCGGCCCTTGGTCAGATCGTACGGCGAAAGCTGCACCCGGACCTTATCCCCCGGCAGGATGCGGATGAAATGTTTTCGCATCTTCCCGGAAACCATCCCCAGTATCTCGTGCGTATTTCCGCCCTGCTCCAGCCGAAGCTTGAACATCGCGTTGGGCAGCGCCATCGTCACGATGGCATCCATTTCAATCGGCTCGCTCTTGGCCACTGAGCATCTCCCGGATAACTGACAAGCGTTCTCGAACCGGATCATCATAGTCGTAATCGCTCCGGCATGAAAGACCCTCCCCACCTGCCCATCTCCCCATCGGCTCCGCTCCCCTGATACCCGCCCGGCGTTTTTCGCGCGTGACCTCCCGCCTCTTACCCGGTAAACTCCACCCGGCTCTTAAACAAGGCGTAAACAGAATGTCGCTTCCAGATAAGTTCGACCCCACCAAACAGAAATTCCGGCCCACCGTCGATTCCGCACTCGATCGCCAGATCGAGGATGCCCTGGCCGGCATCAGCGAGGACCAACTCTACGGCTTCGACAAGACGCCCGCCGCCATTACCGCCGGCCCGCGCACCGGCCGTGTCCTCTCGATTGGCAAAGAGGAGGTCTTCGTCGATTTCGGCGGCAAGAGCCAGGGCGTCGTCCCGATCGAGCAATTCGAGCAAGTCCCGGCCGTCGGCGATGAGATGGAATTCCACATCGAACGCTACGACAAGCGCGAAGGCATTCTCATCCTCAGCCGCAAGGGCGCCATCGCGACCGATGTCTCCTGGGACAATCTCGAAGCCGGACAGATCCTCGAAGCCACCGTCACCGGCGTCAACAAAGGCGGCTTGGAGCTCGACGTCAAATCCCTCCGCGCCTTCATGCCCGCCGGCCAGGTTGATGTCTACCACGTTCCCGATCTCAACCAGTTCATTGGCCAGAAGATCACCGCCGAGATCATCGAGGTACAGCGAGAATCGCGTAATCTGCTTCTGTCGCGGCGGAACGTGCTGGAGCGTGAACGTCAGGCCGCCCGCGAAAAGCTGATGCTCGAACTGGCCGAGGGCCAGATCCGCCGGGGCACCGTGCGGTCGGTCATGGATTTCGGCGCGTTCGTCGATCTGGGCGGGATCGACGGGCTGGTGCATGTTTCCGAACTGAGTTTCCGCCGCGTCCGCAACGCCGCCGAAGTCGTCAAGGTCGGCGATGTGCTGGATGTCGTGGTTCTCAAGATCGACCGCGAGGCGCAGAAGCTCAGCCTGTCACTGAAGCGCGCCCGCGGCAATGACCCCTGGCTCGACGCAGCCACCAGATACACGCCCATGACCCCCGTCACCGGCCGGGTCACGCGCGTCGAGAATTTCGGCGCGTTCATCGAGGTCGAGGAAGGGATCGAAGGGCTTCTCCCGGTGAGCGAGATCAGCTATCAGCGCATCAATCACCCCACCGATCGCGTCAAGGAGAACGACACACTGCGCCTGGTCGTGCTCTCGATCGACGCCGCGGCCCGCCGGATGAGCTTCAGCCTCAAGCAGGCCGGCCCTGATCCGTGGAAGACCGTCAACGAGAAATACCAGACCGATTCGGTCGTCCCCGGCACGGTGACGCGCCTGGCCGAATTCGGGGCCTTCGTCGAACTGGAACCGGGTTTGGAAGGCCTGATCCACATGTCCGAACTGAGCGACGGCCGTTTCCGCGCCGCCAAGGACGTGGTCAAGACCGGCCAGACCGTTCATGTCCGCATCCTTCAAATCGACGCCGAAGGTCGCCGGATTTCCCTCAGCCTGAAGAACGCCACGCCCCCGGCCGCCGAAAGCACTCCCGCAGCGCCCACCGGCAAACCCAAGAAACGCCCGCAATTGCGGGGCGGGCTGGATTACTGAACGCCGTACCTTGGATTTGCTCCGCGCCCCTCATTCCACCTGTTTGATGTCGTCAACATCGAGCCTGAAGACTGAAAGGATGCTCCCCGTCTCCGGATCTCGCTCGACGCCAACATGGAATGTCCCCGTAACAGCGACGGGCTCCCCCACACTTGGATTGTAAGCCGGCTTTGTTCCGTCGGGGACGGTGCAATGCACGAAACGCTGGACCTTCGGCCCCCACCTTGTCGTCTCATCGGTGACCGCATATGTCAATTGGAAGGGGTGCAGGACAGTTTGTGCGCGCCCTCAGTTGACATAGGCGGGCCGGTTTGCCCAGAAATGATCCCACCGCTGATCCTGGCTGATCCAGTAGGACCGCAGCATCAGGATCGGCTCAACCGTCGGCTCCCGCCAGAATTGTTCGGTGCCTTTCACCCGCTTGTTGAACTGCGTGACCGCCGCCTCGGTGACGCCCGAGCCGATCGGCCATCCCTTGGCCCGGTACTCCGGATACCGCATGTGGTCCTTGTGCTTGGTGAAATAGCCGACGTTCTGCGCCAGAACACGCCGAGGGTGTTGCGGGCCGTCGCCCTCATGCGGAGCGCCCAGACGTTTGGACTCGGCGGTCAGCGCGTCGATCACGGCCTGGACCTTCCCGTGCCAGAGCATCGCCTCCCATCGCTCGCCCCACATCGCCGCCAGTGGCGTGTTGGCCCCAAACGCGGCACGGGCCGCATCCCACAGATGCTCGGAGGCATGACACCAGTCGATGATCCTCACCAGGATGCCGAACAAACTCGCCAGCAGCGGATCGATCCAGTTGCCTCAATCGCACAACGCCAGAATCTGATGGGCCGTGCGAACCCCGCGCCGCTCGGCCTCGATTCGCACCATCGGCCCGAACGCCGCCGCATCCCGCATGGTGGCCACCGACGTTGTGACCAGCGGCTGCGGCTCCTTATCCTCCCCATCCCCCGGCAAATACGTCGTGAGCGTGCAGACCTTGTCCTCCACCCACCGGCTGCCGGTTTCCTCGTTCTTTTCCTTGCTTTGCACCCGTCCCCCGTCCAGGCCCATCACCAGCAGCGGCGGTTCGTTGGGCGGCGGCTGCGGTCGAACTCCCCGCTCCTTGTATTCCACAACCTCACGGTCCCGCCTGGCCACCAGTGAATTGCCCAACGCCTGGCTCCATCTCTGCACCTGCCGGCCGTGCATCGTCATCCCCCAGTCGATCTCCAAGGCCCGGGCTGCCTGGTCAAACGGCTGCACCGCCGCCTCACGTCCCAGTCGCTCCGCCGCCCGCGGCGTCAGCGGCGCTTCGCCCGGCAACGCCAATGTTCGCCGCTGAGGGGGAAAAAGACCGGCCACAACACCGGCATCGCGCCCGCTGCACATCCAGGGTCACGGGACCATGAGGGCTGATGACTTCAACCCTCTTGGAATCCTTCTCCAGATAGAGCCGATCCGAGCCGCAGTGCGGACAACGCCCGGCCTCCTCCACCGTCGCCGTGGGTTCCAACGCCACCCGCTCTTCCAGAATCGCCGGCAGAATGGCCTTGCGAACCGTCTCCACCTGGTCTTCAAAATCCCGGAAGGTCTGTCCCCTCATCGGCTGGGCGTCATCCTCCGGAATGATGCGGGCCAGCGATTCCTCAAACAACTTGAACAAACGTTCGCGCGCGTCCTTGCGTGTGGTCAAAGCGGGCATTGTCCCTCCTTGAACAACCAACGGCCCCCTGTCACGTCAAACACCCGATTATACCCCGCCATAACTGTCCTGCACCCAATTGGAAGTGCCGGATGTCATTCACGTTGTCTGAATTCCACACCTCGCCGATAATCTTCACTCGCTTTCCATCCAACTTCCGCGCCGCCATTGGAATGTCGTCGATGGTGGCATGGCGCTGGTCCATCTCAAAAGAGCCAAGCCCCTTCAAGTTAACTTCTTGCGGAATCGCATTTGCGGCCGGCCGACCGTAGTAGCAGTAGTAAAAGCACCACGACCAAATACCAATGGTGGCGAAGCCGGCAAACAGGATCCATGCAACGCGTGCGCGAGCCATCATCATGCCTGCGGCCCTCCCGCTCGCGCATCGCCGCTCGTGCGCGAACGACCCGGCACATCCAACCCGCATTCCGGACACCGTACCGGCGATGCCCGAAGATCGTACCCGCATCGCACGCACAAGCCGGCCGCCATCCGCCGTCGCGGTCGCCCTGCCCGCGCGTATGCCAAGGCGCCGATCACAACGGCAAGCACCCCTCCGCCCGACCACATCGCGGCGACGATACCCCTCGGTAAGGCTGGTGCCGGCGCCAGTGTTGGCGCCAGCTTTATGTCTTCCACGTCGAGCCTGAATACCGAATCAATTCTCCCCGTCTCCGGATGGCATGTCACCCCAACATGAAACGGACCAGTCGCGACGACGGTGCAGCCGGTGCAAACGGGCTGACTTGTTGCCGCCGACGATGAATCGACAACTGTGCAGAACACAAACCGCTGAGCCTTCGGCGGCCCATGTTCTTCGCCAAAGCTCAGGTCCGTCAGTTCGAAGTGTTTGACATGCACCGCGTCATCCGGCGACCAAACGTCGCCGACGATCGCAACGCGATTACCATCCAAATGTCGCACCGCCCGCGGGAGGTCGTCAACTGTGGTATTGACCTGGTCCATTTGAAAGTTGCTGATCGTTTTTATGTCAATTTGAATGGGCCCCGGATTCGGCCGATTCCAGTAATGCCACCAGCACAACCCCACCGCCCCCAGGCCGATCAGCACAATCAAAGCTCCGCGTTTACGAATCTTTCCCATGGCCGTAGCCCCGACAACGTGATCGAACCGCCAGCATCGTACCCGACGCCACCGCCAATTGCAACCGATTTGCAAATGCGGCCTGTCCGTCGCGGCTGTTTTTTCCGTCGCTGGCACTTTCACCCGCTCGCGCTGGTTGCTATAATTCTGCCCGCCTGAAGGGGCGTATTGTTTGTCCCCCGCGGCACATTTCGGTCTTCCGTTCACGTGTGGAGGAGCTTATGTCGTTTCGATATTACCTGCCCATTATCGCCCTGTTGGCGCCCGTACTCGCTTCCGCGCAGATCACCGCCGGGCGAGCCCAGAATTTTGACAGCGCCTGGCTCTTCAAACTCGGCGATCCCGCCGGGGCCGATAAGCCCGCGTTCTCCGACTCCGACTGGCGGCAGCTCGATCTCCCTCACGATTGGAGCATCGAGGGCCCCATTGCCGAAACCAATCCCAGCGGGCCGCGCGGCGGCTATTTCCCCGCCGGCATCGGCTGGTACCGCAAGCATTTCGTCCTCAGCAACGATGACGCCGCCAAGACCATCATCATCAAGTTCGACGGCGTCATGGCCAACAGCGATGTCTACATCAACGGCACCAACGTCGGCCATCGCCCCTACGGCTGGAACCCGTTCCAATACGATATCACCAGTGCCGTCACCTTCGGAGCTGACAAGCCCAACGTGATCTCCGTCCGCGTCGATAACAGCCGCCAGCCCGCCAGCCGGTTCTACGAAGGCGCGGGAATCTACCGCCACGTCTGGATCGAAATCGTCGATCCCACCCACATCGGCCAGGGCGGCGTCTACGTTACCACCTCCGGCGTCACGGCCGAAAAGGCCACCGTCAATATCAAGACGACCATCGACAACGACAGCAAGACCGACAAGACCGTAAGCGTCCACGCTGTGTTAATGCCGGCCGGCGTCGCCGAAGCCAAGGGCACGCCCGTCCCCGACGCGGCCGCCGTCACCATCCCCGCCGGCAAATCCGCTGATATCAGCCAGACCGTCACCTTTTCCAATCCTGCCCTCTGGGGTTTGGATCACCCGAATCTCTACAACGCCGCCGTCGATGTCACTTCTGGCAATACTAAGATTGATTCGCAGACCGTCCCTTTCGGCATCCGCGACGCTGTCTTCAAGGCTGACACAGGCTTCTGGCTTAACGGCAAGAACCTCAAGCTCCTGGGCGTCTGCATTCACAGTGAAGGCGGCGCATTCGGCACGGCCGTCCCCGACAGCGTCTGGGAACGCCGTCTGTCCATCCTCAAGGGCCTTGGCGCCAACACCATCCGCACCGCTCACAATCCGCCGTCCAAGGATTTCCTGGACATCTGCGACAGGCTCGGCCTGATGGTCATGGACGAGATGTTCGACATGTGGAACACCGGCAAATACACCGACCAAGACTACCATCTCTACTTCCGCCAGTGGTGGCAGAAGGACATGACCGACACCATTCTGCGCGACCGCAATCATCCCAGCATCGTCGTATGGTCGGCCGGAAACGAAATCCATGACAACCTCGCCAGCGACGCGGGCAAGGCGCAGATCGCCGCCATGGTGGCCCTGTTCCATAAGCTCGATCCCGCTCACCCCGTGACGCAGGCTATTTTGCAACCCGTTCAGAACCGCATCTTCACCAGCAACTATCCCGACGCACTGGATGTGGTCGGCGTCAATTACCATGAAGCCGATCTCCTGGCCGAACATAAAGTCCGACCCGACTACAAGATCCTCGGCACGGAAAACCAGCATAGCGCCGCAGTGTGGCTCCAGCTCCGCGACAATCCCGCCTACGCCGGCCAGATGCTCTGGACCGGCATTGACTACCTCGGCGAGGCTGGCGCCTGGCCGCGCATTGGGTCCGGCTCCGGTCTGATCGACCGTGACGGCTTGATTAAGACCGAAGGCTATCAACGCCAAAGTTGGTGGTCGACGACCCCGATGGTTTACATCACGCGAGCCGGAGGCGGCGGCGGACGCGGCGGTGCGGCCGGTGGTCGCGGCGCTGCGGCTGGCGGTCGCGGTGGCGCGGCCGGTCGAGGCGCACGCGGCGCTGCCGCTGGCCCGACGACAACTCCGGCGCTTGACGCCGGCGATGCCGATGCCATGGCCGCAGCCGCGGCTGAGGCGGCCGCAGCAGCCGCTGCCGCTCGCGGCGGTGGCGGTGGAAACGTCGAGGTCTACAGCAACTGCCAAAGCGTCGAGCTTTTCCTCAACGGCCAGTCGCTAGGCTCCAAGCCCAAACCGGCCAACGATTCGGCAAGAACCTGGAACGCCGGCTCCGGCACGCTCAAGGCCGTCGGCAGCAACAATGGCACCGTTGTCGCCACATTCGAGTTGCCCCCCGTCGGTCAGGCCACCAAGCTCGCCCTCTCCACCGAAAAGACCACCTTGCCCCACGACTGGGACGATGTCGCCACCGTCGCCGTCATGGTTGCCGACGCCAATGGCAATCACACCGGCACCGGCAACGGCCTGGTCACGTTCAAGATCTCCGGCCCGGCCAAGATCGCCGCTGTCGATAACGGCGACGGCAGTTTCCACGACTCCTTCCAGGCCAGTGAGGTTCGTGCCATGAACGGCCAATGCTACGTCTCGATCCGTTCGACGGCTGACAGCGGAACCATCACCCTCACCGCCAGCACCCCCGGCCTGGCGGATGGAACGATGACCTTCACCGCCCAACCGGCGGCGATATCGAGATAAGCTTTGTGGGCTCCGCATTGCGGGCCGTGATTCTCACGAAGGAGATCATGGTCCGCAGTGCGGGTCCGCAATTTGCGCGAGGGATTTCAGCACTCGCATACGCCCCTCAAAAAGGTCTCACCTACCGCCCGGAACCCGACGCCGAGCCGGCCGCCGGCTTGGTCGCCGCGCCGACATTGGTTGCGGCGTCGCCAGCCAAGGCGTCCGGCTTCACATCCACAATCGCCCCACGCCGCCCCGCATCATCTTCATACGCCAGCACCGACGAAAACGAAATCGCCCTGGCGTCGGCCTGGGCATTGGCGTTCACGGTGAACTTCACCGTCGTCATCGATCCGCGCGTCGTCAACGTCACGTCCTTCACCAGCACGTTCTCGCCCGGGTTTGGGTACCATTCGACAACGTTTGGCGTCTTCTTCCAATCCACCGTGAAGGAATACGTCCCCTCCCACGGCGGCGTTCCCACGGCCGGCCGGGCGATCCACGCCAGCGACTTGACCGGGCCATCCGCCCGCGGTGAGCCTGTCGAATCCGCCGCCGGCATGCGGTCCGCCCATTGCTTGAATATCGCGGCACTGCCCTCGTCGGCCGTCGCCTTGCCGATGGGAATCGTCACATTCATGGACGCGCTCCCCGGCGTGCATTCCTGCGAATCACAGGCCAGCCAGTCCGCCGACACATCGATCCGGGCAGCATCCTTCGCCCCGGCCGACGGAGTCACCGTCGCCATCACCATGGCCGATCCCTCGTAACCAAAGTTGCGAATGTCGCCCGGCAAGATAAAGGTGCGCGGCACGGAAAAGCGCGGCGTCGAGATCGTGTACCCGGCCGGCACGGTGAACTTCACCCGCGTCCCGATCCCGCCGTCGCCAGGATTTTGCCAATAGATGTGCAAACCGGGCTTGATGCTGAACAGCACTCCCACGTTAAATGGCACGCCCGCCTGAAATGTCGACACGTCCGCAAACAACACCGCCGTCACTTGGACCGTTCCCCCTGATCCAAACGCGCCCGGCATCCCATCCAGTGCGGCCTGCCCCGCGGTTGGCCAGGCCACCAGCACCGCCAGAATCATTATCAGTCGTTTCATCGAATCCTCCTCGCAACAGCTATCGTAGTCACGGGAAATGCCGCGGGCGAATCCATCGGGCGGCGGCGATCCGGCAATCTCCCCGCCCCGGCGTGGTTAATCGCATCCGCGGGCAAGTCGATATGGATAGAGTGAAGCCGGTCGCCGCCACGTGGATATCGGACCCACAACCAGCCGCTTCTGGCGACATCGATGCCTCGTGCGCACACATCCGGGTTTCCCACGTCATCGGCGCACTCTCCTACGCCCTGGACCTGTCCGAAGGCAAACGCTCCGGCCACGCCGCACGCACATGCCTGCTCGGCATGCGAATGGCCGCCGAACTGCATTTGGATCCCGACGAGCAGTCCGCCCTGTATTACGCTCTGATGCTCAAGGACATCGGCAGTTCCGGCACCGGCCTGCGCCTGGGCCGAAGCCGCCGCGGGGCCCAGATCGCCCGCGCACTTCCCGTGCCCGCCCGTACCGTACAGACGCTGGACGCCATCGACGCCCGCTTTGACGGCTCCGGCCCGCTGGACAACCGCGCCGGCGATCGCATCCCGCTGCTGGCGCGCATCGTCGCCCTGTGCGAAACGATTGAGCCGGCCCTCGCCCGCGACGGCGATGATGCCGCCTTGAATCTCGCCCGTAATCGCGGCGGCACCTGGCTCGATCCGCAACTGGTCGATCTGGCCGCGACCGTGCTGAACGGCAGTTTTCAGCCGTATTTCCACGGCCGCGACATTCGCCGCGTTGTCGCCACACTCGAACCCTCCGACATCTGCGTCGCCGCGGACGACGTGCGACTGGATACCATCGCCGAAGCCTTCGCCCATGTCGTGGACGCCCGATCGCCATTCACCGGCCGGCATTCGCGCCGCGTGGCCGATTACGCACTGGACCTGGCTCGCGTGGTTGGCTGCACGCCCGCCGAAATCCGCAACCTGGGCCGGGCCGCCCTTCTGCACGACATCGGCAAACTCGGCCTCAGCCAAAGCATCATGGAAAAGCCCGGCAAACTGACCGCGAGCGAATTCGCCGAGGTCCGCCTCCACACCACCTACACCCGCGCCATTCTCTGGCGCGTCCCCGCCTTCCGTGAATTCGCGGACCTGGCCGCCAGCCACCACGAACGCCTCGACGGCCGCGGCTACCATCGCGGCCTATCCGGCCGGCAACTCGGCAAGCTCGTCAGAATCCTCTGCGTCGCCGATCAATTCGAAGCCCTCACCGCCGCCCGCCCCTACCGCCCGGCCATGAGCCAACCCCAAGCCCTGGCCGTTCTCCGCCAGGATTCCGGCTCCGGCCTATGTCCCGAAATCCTCGCTGGACTTGATCATTACCTCGCGACTACGCCCGCCGTTGCCGCCGCGTGATTGCGGCCGAGAACTTTCCCGCAATGGGAATAATGACAAGGTGACAAGGTGAAGGGGCGACAAGGTGACAGGAACCGCACCCAGACCAATGTCACCTTGTCACCCTGTCAGTTATTCATCAGCCCCGTCACGTCTTCTGCGCCCGCTCCATATGAAACGCACCCGCCTTGTCGGTGGGCTTGAGCAATCGTTCGATTAGCAGTCGCCCCGCCCGTCGGGCGGCCGATCAATGGCCAAATCTGAAAACAATCAGGCCCGTCAGGAGGAATGCCAATACGTTGACAATAAGGCCCCCGAATCCCCACAGCGGCTTGTCGCCGCAGGTAATCGCCACGAGGCCAGAAAATGCGCCAACAAGCACGCAAGCCAGAAAGGAACTGCCCATGACGATATCCACGGACCAGAGCAAATTGCCATGCACGATTGGGCTCAAACTCACGATACTAGTGTAGTGTCTCATAAATACAATATTTTAATGCAATAAATTGCGTGACTTGTGCGTTTTCCTTTATGAAGGAGAATTCAGGCACATGCGCGTTGCTCCTGAGATTGTCTTGACGGCCGAC
>Ga0181520_10002306_pt1 | contig 35827 bp, 47 predicted proteins | sample PEATcosm2014_Bin_29_FD_132451 | JGI IMG/M metagenome (GOLD analysis project Ga0181520, IMG submission 132451) | Peatland microbial communities from MTU Mesocosm Facility, Houghton, MI, USA - PEATcosm2014_Bin02_30_metaG | ecosystem: Environmental > Terrestrial > Soil > Wetlands > Peat | place...
ATTACAAACCAAGATTCAACCCAGTACAGCGCCTGTACAGCTGTAAAAACCAAAATCCCCTCGTAACACCCTCATAATAAAGATCTTAAAAGCCGGCCTTCCAACCCCGTACAGCGGCTGTAAGACTGTAAAACTGCACCCCGCCTGGCGCTTCTTGCCAACATTGCCAGACATTTTCATAAGCCACATAAAACGCATGTGTTAGTCGCAAACAAAATGACCAGATCTCAGGCACTTCTCAAAGAATCCCCGTCACCCGAAGCCGCAGCAGCCCTCCTGCCAGCACCCCAACCGGCGTCAGCCCCACCAGCGTCAACTGGTACCACACCGGCTGCGTTCCCTTCGCCTGCAAGGCGCTCAGCGCCGCCAGCGCCAGCACGATAATCCCCAGCGCAAGTACCTGATACAAAGGGCTTCCCGCCGCCGCCCACGTTGTCACGTACCCCCCCGCCGCCGCCGCCAGAAATGAGTAGCCCACGTTCACGAACATGTACCCGGCCTGTGCCTTGCCCGTCTCTCCCGCCCAGCTCGGCGTCAGCCACTTGAGCATCGCCGTCATGACCGCAATCAGCGCCGCCATGGTCAGAAAGCCCGCCGCCAGTGCCAAAAACGCATGAAGCGTCACCAAAGCCTTTTTTCCTCATCGCTTTGCGCGCCCACCTCGCCTCGCTCAATGCGCTCCAGAAAGGTCCGCGCCAGCTTCCGCTCCCCAGGATGACTCTCGCCATGCATCGTGCAAAGATCCAGAAACTCGTCGCATAGCGCATTCCGCTCACCCTCCTGCGCAAGCACTGCCTGCAGCGCGACCGCAAGCTCCCGCAGCTTTGCTGCCTCTGGCCAACGGACTTCTTCCTCCACTCCTATCTCTTCTGAAAACAGTCCCTTGCGTCCTCGCGCGCACTCGTCCAGGCAGGCCAGCAACTGCTCGCTGAAAGCCCGCGCCATCATCTCCAACTGGCCCCGATCCATCCCCTCGCGCGGATCATTATTCATCTTTCTGCTAGCCTCATTGTTGACGGTCACGCATCGCAGCTTCCACTTCGTCCGCGGTATGCGGCAACGCCGCATCCAGATCGATCAGTTTTCCATCGGTGCCGACTAAAAAATCGCACTCGATCCGTACTCCCAATTTTTCTTCGGGAATGTAAACTCCCGGCTCGATCGTAAACACCATTCCCGGCTTCAAAACCGCGGGATACGTGGCGGGATCGTGCACATCGATGCCCATCATGTGTCCCAGCCCGTGCAGCCAGTACTGCCCGAGCGGCTGGCCATGCAGGTCTTTGCCGTGCGTGTTGATGTAGTTATAAGCAACCGTATCGAGCGAGTTCGGGTCGCGCCGATCACGGTCGTTGATCGTCGACTTTCCGTCCGTAAATGCCTGAATCGCAGCCTGTTGCGCCCCAAGCACAATGTCGTAGATCTCCCTCTGGCGTGCGCTGAAGTGCCCGTTGGCCGGCACCGTCCGCGTAATGTCGGCCGCATACATTGAGTACTCGCAGGCCGCATCCACCACCACGATGTCCCCATCCTCAATGGTGCGCGCATTCTCCGCGTAGTGGAGCGTTGTCGAGTTAATACCCGACCCCACGATAGGCGCGTAGCTGGCCCGCTCGCATCCGTTCTCCATCCATGCCGCCGTCATTTTGCCGGCAACCGCGCGCTCGGTCTCGCCTGGCCTCATAGCCCGCATCATCACCCGCTGTCCGGAAATCGACGCCGCTGATGCCTTCTTGATCAGTTCGATTTCGCCCCCGTCCTTCACCAGCCGCAAAGAGGCAACAGCGCTCGTCACGTCGTGGGCCGCGGGCACCGCATCCATGCCCAGCGTTGCAGCGGTAAAGTCAAGAAGCGCCTTGGCTTGCGGGGCTTCTGGCTGCGCCCACAGGTTGTACATCAAGGGACGGTCGGCCGCGATCAGACCGCTCAAAACCGACGGCAAATCGGTCATCTGCTTCACCGCGTCAACGCCCGTAGCCTGCACCACCCCGGGCGATGCCGCATCCAGTTTGATCCCGGTGTATTTTTCCATGCGCAGATCCCGCGTGGGCAAAAACAGGACCTCCTGGTACGTCTCAGGCACGCCGCTTTGAAACACAAGGAGCGCCGCGCCCGGCTCCGTCCAGCCGGTCAGGTAATAAAAGTCCTCATCCTGCCTGTACGGCGTCAAGTCCAGCACCGGCTCCTCTGCGGCAAACAGCACGGCAACGCCGCCGTGTGTCTTGGCGGCCAGAGACACGCGCCGCGCATGGAACACGCTGGCGGGCTGTTTCTCGAGCCCACGCAGCACAGGAATGGTCGTGAAAAAAGCCATCAACAAAAGGGCAGCGAACCGGAACAACCTCATTCCACTATTGTCGTCCTTCGTTGCCCTCCGCGCAAAACGGAATCGTCGGCAAATGGAAGAAAAGGCTGGCCTATCCAGAAGCGGTTGCTCAAGCGGGTCGTAGCGCCAACACCGCTTCCCCTGAGCCGAGCCTGCGCCTGCTGCCATGGACCAGTGAACCTGACCGGTGAAGGAAGCCGGCGGTAAAGGCCCGGTAGCCAGCACATGGCCCTTGTTGCCGCTCGCTGCTCCGCAGGACCGTATTCGAGACCAAATTCCTCACGGAATCGTTCGGGCATCCATTCCGCCGTTAGCGCACGATACCACTGCGGCGGATGTATCCACGAACCGGCGCCAGCCAGCAGATTGCAGGCCATCACGCGTGCGCCAGAGCTGACTCCCAGCGTGTTGGAGCCGTGCATCGCGGTGTTGTAAGCGGCAAAAGCGTCCCAGTTCGCGGGTAAGACCGCCGCGGGCATGCCGAAAAGCCCTGCAAGAGTGCGACTTTCGGTGTAATACTGTTCGCGGTCCTGGGACGCAGGCGGCCCGACAGCGCACTCGTAGGCGAGCACTGCGCTTTCCACCAGTGTGGCGTACACCCAGCGCAGCGCCGAAATCTCGTTGGCCTCGTAGCGGGAGCCGCGCATGTAGGCAGCCACATCGGAAGGCATTTCGCCGCGAATGCGGGCGTGCAGGGCATGAAGATGGCGCGAAGCGGCCAGGGCCTGATCGAGCGTTCCAAAAATCATAGTGAACATGACGCGAAAGGTGTTGTGGAAGCGCGCGATCGGCTTGGCCAGGAGGGTGGAATGCTGGGCGAGCGCCTCCGCGACCCAGGGATGCGCAAGCTGCAACAGCGCAGCACGGCCGGCACCTAGAAAAAGCGCAGACTCCCGATTGATCTTCCAACTCACCGAGTCCGGCCCGAAGATGCCTGCGTGGGGATCTACGGTCGTCTGCTCCAAAGCGAACAGCAGTTCGGCAAGTTCCTCCTGCAGAACAAGTTGTCCACGGCCTTCGGCGTTCTGGAATTCCATATTGACTTGACCTTTGCAATAAATTTCACCAGAAAAACGGCCGTTCCTGGCCGGGAAACTGCCTGCTCGATCGCTTCTTCCAGTTTCCCTCTTTCGGCAGCCATAATTCTCCACCTTGGCCTGTTCCCCATTGAATTTCCTTGCAATTTGGCCTATTCTAGAGATGCAGACGAATTTGTTCGCCATTGAATCCGTGAACGCACCGGCTGGCGGAGAGAGGAGTGGGCTCATGGCCCACTTTTTATTTGTGGCAAATTCCTCAGGGCAAACACCCTGAATAACGGCTGCCGGATGGCGGCATTGGTAACGATGGCAGCATCTTTGGACGCAATTCGAGCGGCGGCGACACGGGTGGCCGCCTCGCACGGGCTGGACGTGGTGGACATCGAGTTCATTGGCCCCGCGAAGGAGCGCACCCTGCGGATTTATCTGGAGAAGAACGCAGAGGGGCGCTCGAAGCTGAAAGCCGCCATTTCTGCCGGCATTGAAGGGCTTCCGGAGCGGCTAGTGGAGGGTTCGCTGAAGGTCGAGCAATTGTCGGGTGTAACGCACGAGGATTGTGCAACCTTCAGCCGCGACTTTGGCGTACTGATTGATGTGGAAGACCTGGTTCCCGGAGCGGCGTACACACTTGAAGCCAGTTCGCCGGGTCTGGACCGAAAGCTAACCCGGGCAGAGGATTTCGAGCGGTTCCAGGGCTGCCTTGTAAAAGTTCAGACTCTTGAGCCACTCCGCAATAATCGGCACTGGCAGGGACGGCTGACGGCAGGCGCCGATACCGAGGGAGAAAAGGCAATTAAGCTCGACCTCGACGCGGTCAAGCAGAACAGCAAGAGCCGGAAGGCCGGCGTGAGTACCATCGAAATCGCCTTGGTTAACATCGAAAAGGCGCAACTGGTGCCGGAAATCTGAGCGCTGCTCCGGGCGCGACAAACTTCCGGAAACTTGAACACAGGAGAAGGGATGTGCCTGATCCCGTCTCCCAAAAACCCACCTGAGCCGGCACTGGGATTTGCAGACAGATTCCCGAGTGCCGGGCAGCAATCGAGAGAGTAAGCAGAGTTATGGCCAGCGTTCTATATCAAAGCATCGAGCTCCTCAGCCAGGAGAAGGGCATCGACCCCGGCATCGTTGTCGGCGCAGTCGAGGAGGCCATTGCCCTGGCCACGCGCAAGTACTACAAAACCCAGGAAAACATGCGCGGGGAACTCAACAAAGAGACCGGCGAAATTACTGCCTACATTTACAAGACCGTGGTTGCGGATGCCGAGCAGGTGGAAGACCCTCTCAACCAGATCACGCTTGCGGAGGCCAGCGAACTGGCTCCCGGGGTTGAAGTCGGCTCCGAGATCCGCATGTATCGCGACACCAGCCCCCTTGGCCGCATCGCCGCACAGCTGGCCAAGCAGGTCATCTTCCAGAAGGTCCGCGAAGCAGAGCGCGATACGGTCTTCCAGGAGTACGCGCACCGCGAAAAAGAGGTACTGAACGCGACCGTCAAGCGCATTGAGGGCCAGGACGTCATTTACGACCTGGGTAAGGCTGAAGCACGCTGCCCCAAGCGCGAACAGTCGCGGCTTGAGCAGTTCTCCATTGGCGAGCGCGTCCGCGTGGTGCTTTTAAAGGTGGACCGCGCTGCGAAGGGACCGCAGGTCATTGTGTCGCGCGCCGCGCCGGAGCTGGTGCAGAACCTTTTTCAGTCAGAGGTTCCTGAGATTTATGACAACACCGTGGTGATTCGCGCCATTGCGCGTGAGGCCGGCGAACGCACCAAGATCGCCGTCCAGAGCCGCGATAAGGACGTTGACCCGGTGGGCGCATGCGTTGGCATGAAAGGCATGCGCGTGCAGTCGATCATCCGCGAGCTGCGCGGCGAGAAAATCGACATTATCGAGTTCTCAGACGAGATCACGACTTTTGCCGAAAAGGCGCTTCAGCCGGCCAAGGTGAGCCGCGTTTCCATTACCGATCTGGCCGAAAAGCAGCTCGAAGTGATCGTGGATGACACGCAACTCTCGCTCGCCATCGGCAAGAAGGGACAGAACGTCCGCCTTGCAGCCAAGTTGCTGGGCTGGAAGATTGACATCAAGAGCGAAGAGGAGTAGCGGCAGGAGCTCGAGCAGCAGATGGGGACCTTCTCCGGCCCTGCGACGCCCATCGAGCAGGTTACGGAGCTTGGGGACGGCATCATCCAAAAGCTGGTGACGGCGGGAATTACCACCGTGGAGGCCCTTGCCGATATGACTCCGGAACAGCTCGAAGAGATTCCGGGTATCGGAGAGAAGACGCTCGAAAAGATCTCGGTAGCGGTTCGCCACTACTTCGGCCATTTTGAAGAGGGCGAAGAGGGCCACGTTCCGGAAAGCGCTGAAGCGGATGCAAGCGGCGAAACAGAGATCGAAGATGCGCCTGCCGTTGTTGCAGATGCCGAAGCTGGAGCGGAAAACGCCGCCGTGGTGCTCGAAGAGAATGAAGGTGTCTCGGCCGCCGATTCGGATGCTGTGCCCATCAGCTCCATTGAACAAGCAATTGAAAACGTGCCCAATGCTGTTGAAGCTGAGGCCGAAGCAGAAACCGAAAGCGCGATCGAAGAGCAGGCGGCCAAAGAGGACGGCGCGTAAGATGCGCCGAAGTTTGAAGAGCCCGTTGAACAAAGACGGACATTTGAGAAGCAGCCATTGTCTCGAGGTAGCCATGAGCGACTGAGAGCCTTGGAAATGGGATTTTCGAAAAGAGGCGGATGAGTAAGGTTCGTATCAACGATCTCGCGCGCGAGATGGAAGTCAAGAGCAGGCAGATCCTTGACGTATTGGCAGAGCTCGGCCTGGGCGCCGGCAAGACCCACTCCAGTTCCCTGGAGTCGGACGAAGCTGACAAAGTACGCGCACATTTTGAGCGTGGAACGCGTTCAGCCGGCCATGCAAGTGACGCGGCGGGGCGAACACAGCAGACGATAGCGCCGAAAATCGACCTTTCGCATATCTCCAAGCCAGGTGACGTGCTCAAGGCCATTCTGGCCAAGAAAAAAGAAGAGGAAGAAGCGGCCCGCCATCCGCATGTGCAGGCAAAGGCCGCGACGACGCCCGTGCCTCCCCCTATGGCTCCTGTAGCCAAGACAACTGTAGTCTCTGCTCCTCCCGCTCCGCCCGCGCCGCGCAAGATAGTGCCTCAGCCGCGCACTGCGCCGCAAATCATTCCGCCTTCGAGCACTCCGGCCATCGCATCGCGCCCACCAAGCGGGCCCGTTGTGGCCAAGGCTCCTGCGGGCGCTGCGGTTACCCGCCCTGTGGTCGTGGTGGCGCCACCTCCGGGCACGGTCGTCCTAAAGCCAACCGCAGTCGCTCCTCGTGAAGACCAACAACGTGGCGCTGAAAAGCCGGCGGCGGTGACCTCTGTGGTGACTGACACTCCCCCATCCGCGCCGCCTGCCGAAACTGCGGCCGAAACACCCGCGCAAGTCCTGGCGGAGAGCGCTCACGTTGAAAGCGCCGCCGTTGCGGTCCCTGAACATCCCTCCGTGTCATCCGAAATTCAATCTCCGGTTCCTTCCATTGCAGCCGAATCTGCAGGCGCTCCGGGCGTACAGGTCAAAGCTCCGGCGGCTCCGGCGCCGCCGATTCGACGCATGGTGATGCCCCAGACGGGTCCGCGGCCGGTATACAAGGCGCCAATTCTACCGCCGGCCGAACCCGGCACAGGCAACATGGCGCCCGGCGCTGGACTCCAGCGTGGCAGACCGATATTTGATCGCCGTCCTGCTGGCGCGCCCGGAAGCTATCCACAGCGCACCCCAGGAGGGGCTCCCGGAGCGCCGGGTCAGTTCCCCGGCGGACCACGGCCCAAGCATCCTACACGTACGCCAATGGGCGGCTCGGCGGGCCCTGGCGCTCCTGGCGCACGTCCCGGGTTTGGCGCGCGACCCGGATTTGGCGGACCCCCTCGTCCCGGTTTTGGCGCACGGCCTGGCGCAGGAGGAGCACCACCCACAGGTGAAGCACCTCGCCCACAGCGTGCTCCCTCGCGTGGACGCGGCGGACGGCCCCAGTACCCCAAGACCAAGGAAGGCCCGATGAAGGGCTTTGTGCCACCGCCTCGCTATAGTGGCATGCAATTGAGCGGCGAACCCCTTCCCATTACCCGGGAGATCACCGTCACTGAAGGTATCAGCGTTAAGGATCTGGCGGAGAAGCTTGAAGTTCGCGCAAAGGATCTGATTGCCACACTACTCATGGGCGGCGTCTTCGTCACCGTCAACCAGTCTCTTGACGCCGAGATGGTAAAAGACGTTGCCGCAAAGTTCGGCGCTGGCGCCACCGTCATCAGCTATGAGGAAGAGATCGCCAACCAGGCCATCGAGGAAGTGCTTGAAGCCGAAAATACAGGCGAACTTGAGGTTCCGCGCTCGCCGGTGGTTACCGTGATGGGCCACGTGGATCATGGCAAAACTTCACTGCTTGACGCCATCCGCGAGACTGACGTTGCCGCCGGAGAGGCAGGAGGCATTACCCAGCATATCGGCGCTTACAAGGTTAAGTTCTCTAAGGAAGGCTCGCCCGCCTCGGGGCGCGAGATTGTCTTCCTCGACACACCGGGCCATGAGGCCTTTACGCGCATGAGAGCTCGTGGCGCCAAGGTCACCGACATTGTGGTGATCGTGGTAGCTGCCGATGACGGCGTAATGCCGCAGACGCTGGAAGCCGTGGACCACGCAAGGGCTGCTGGGGTCCCGATCATCGTTGCCGTGAATAAGATCGACAAGCCTGAGGCTAACCCCGATCGAGTAAAGAAGCAGCTTGCCGATCGCGGCCTCATCCCTGAAGAGTGGGCAGGCGCGGGCCAGGAAGGCACCGTCTTTGTTGAGGTGTCGGCCAAAAAGCGAATCCACCTTGACCTGCTTCTCGAAATGATCTGCCTGGTTTCCGATATCCGCGCCCCCAAGGCAACCCCCGGACGCAAGGCCGTCGGGTCGGTCATCGAGGCAAAGCTCGACCGCGGACGTGGCGCTGTGGCCACGGTTCTGGTGCAGGATGGAACCCTGCGCTTGAACGATAGCTATATCGTCGGCAATACCTTCGGCAAGGTTCGCGCCATGTTCGACGACCGCGGACGCGCCCTGGAAGAAGCCGGCCCATCCACGCCGGTCGAAGTGCTGGGTCTCGAAGCCATGCCCGACTCCGGCGACACGTTCCTCGTGGTTGCCGACCGCGACAAGGCCAAGGGCATCGCCCAGTACCGCAAGATGAAGGAGAGAGAAGCGCAGCTGGCCAAGAGTTCGCGTGTATCTCTCGAAGGTCTTGCCGAGCAGATTCGCCAGGCCGGCGTAAAAGACCTGCCGCTGATCATCAAGGGCGACGTCACCGGGTCGGTGGAAGTGTTGGCCGATTCTTTGGTGAGGATGTCCACCGAGAAGGTGCGCATCAAGGTCATCCACTCGGGAGTGGGTTCGATTACCGAGAGCGATGTGCTGCTTGCCACCGCGTCGAACACGATCATCATCGGCTTCAACGTGCGCCCGGAGCGGAAGGCCGCGGAACTGGCGCAGCAGGAAGGCATCGAGATCCGGCTGCACTCCATCATCTACGAGCTACAGGATGAAATTCGACTGGCAATGATGGGTCTGCTTGATCCCACGTTTAAGGAGAACTACCTGGGCCGTGCAGAAGTCCTCAACATCTTCCGCATTCCCAAGGTCGGCACCATCGCCGGATGCCGCGTTCAAGACGGAGTAATCCGCCGTGACGCGGAGGTAAAGGTAATGCGGGGAGAACAGCAACTCTTCAAGGGTAAAATCAACTCGCTGAAACGCTTCAAGGACGACGCCCGCGAAGTAACCAGCGGAATGGAATGCGGAATCGGCCTGGCAGGCTTCAGCGACCTGAAGGAAGGTGACCTAATTGAGGCCTTCTCCACCGAAAAGATGGCAGCCGACCTGGGGGCGCTGACTTCGGCCAAGGCATAATTCAGTTTTGAGGCATAGAGTTCGGCCCGCAGCTTCTATATGAGTTGTGGGCCTGCTTGTTTCTGGCGGGCTGCTTAAGTCGGATCAACCATTGGCGGTTAGGCACTCCGCCTATTTTTGGGCTCTTCCACGCAATGACTGAAATGCGCAGCATCCGCTATCTTCTAACCATAAGGAATCCTGCGCAGCCCAGCCGCAAGCCACAAAGGAGGTCAACGTGACGTTTGAGAGCGATAACAGCGGAATTGCCAGCATTGCCGGTAACCATACAGTGGACGAGACTGTCGCGAAGCTCAAAGGCATTCTCGAAGCCAATGGTGTGACTCTGTTTGCGTTGATCGATCATAGCGGCGAAGCGGAAAAAGCTGGAATTAAAATGCCGCCAACGAGGTTGCTCATCTTTGGCAGCCCCAAGGCTGGCACCCCGGTGATGCAGGCCGCTCCGAGCGCTGCCATTGACCTTCCGCTTAAGATCCTGGTCGCGGAGGATGAGTGCGGCAAGACCTGGATCTCCTGGAACAGCGTTGGTTATTTGCAGACTCGCCACCGCATTCCCCCTAAACTAATGCAGAACCTGGCAGTTGTTGAGGCTCTGGCTGCGAAAGTAGCTGATTAATTCTTGCCGGACTGCTATGCGGGTGACCTTATTAGGCCCCGTATGATCGACCCCCCCACGGGAGCGTGCAATAGCTGCTACACCATCAATCGCGTCTAACGCGGTATCTTTCTCCGGCTGTATAATTCGTGCGGTTCGCACAGTGGGAATGAATTGTCATGGTGCGGCCTTTGAAAGGGGCTAGCGTGGAGCGCAGTTTGATTGGTATTTCCAGGAATCGTCAAGAAATTTTCGCAAAAAAGAAGAGCGCGCTCCTTTGCCTGGCTCTCTCGACAATCGCGCTCTCAGTGTCGGCGCAGACCGTGAACCTGTTTCCAGCTAGTTACCAGGCCCAGTGGACGCGCATCGCCATCCCGCCCACCAAGCCCGTCAGCAACGTTCCCCAATGGCATATCGACGCAGTAAAACGCACAATTGTTTGCGACGGAAACGGCGGTCATGAGTGGCTCCGCTTCAATCACGAACTCAAAAACTTCACCTTTCACCTCAAGTGGCGCTTTACGCTGCTCCGCGGCACTCCGCAGTACAACAGCGGCGTCTTCTTCAGGAACAACGAAGACGGCTCAATCTGGCACCAGGCGCAAACCTCGCCCGAAGGCGGATACATCTTTGGTCTGACGCCCGTCGACGGAAGGCCGACTGCCTTTAACCTGCGCAGGGAGATGACGGAAAACCGCGTGAAGCCCGCGGGGCAGTGGAATACCTTTGATATCCGCTGCATTGGAGAAACCTGCACGCTTTCCGTAAACGGCTCGGTGGTGAACACGACGAAGGTTGGCCTTGATAAGGGCTACATCGGACTAGAGTCAGAGGGCTATCAAATCGAATTCAAGGACTTTAAGGTTCGGGAATTGCCCTGAGAGCTCTGCTGAACTGCAAACCGGCTTCTGCACCGGAAACATTTCGTGGTAACGATCTCGTCACGGCTTACCCGAGGATGAGCAGCTCTTTCGACACTAGCAAACCCACAAGAGGTACGAAAATGCCTTCATTAATCTCCTGCTTTGTCGCCTGCTTCTCGTTCTCCTTGTTTACCTGCGAGAAGAAGAGGTCATTGTGATTCGAGAGCTCCGGGCTGTCGCACACAAAAGCGCATGCCCCGGGGCTACCCATACCTCAAGTCAAACGACTTCGCATGCTCAGAGAGCCTTCTCCATCCGGGTTTACCTCTCTTCGAAAGAATCCCCATGGCAGGCTCGATCTAAAGCGGATATCGTTCCAGCGCAATCGCGTTTCGCGCTACAATCCGGCTTTGCGCCACGGCATTGCCAGGCGTAAACCGTGCCAACCGCCGCAGAATGACGAGTTGTGTCCGCAGCATGTCTCCGTCGCTGCAGGCCGCCAAAACGCGCCGTGCCGCCCGCTCGGCCAAGGCCATGGACTCGTCCGCGAGCAAGCCCGTCATGGCCACGGCAGTCGCCGCGGAGCTCTTTTCTGCCTCCACAAGTTTGAGCGCTCGCAGCCAAGCCGATTCCAGGACAAACACCTGCATGATCATCTCGCATAGATCGGCCATTACTTCCTGCTCGTCCGCCAACGCCGTCATGAACCGCTGGCTCGCCACTCCTGTGCTAAACAGCGTCATCTTCTTCGCGGCAGACAGCACCGCGGCCTCGCGGCCCAGCTGTTGGTCCACGTCACCGCCGGCGTCGAAGCCCGGCGCCTCCATCACCTCGTCCATCACCCGCTTAATGGCCACCATCAGCGGTAACTGGCCGCTCATCGCGCGCTTCATCAGCCATCCCGCAATGATCAGCCGGTTGATCTCATTGGTCCCCTCAAAAATTCTGTTAATGCGCGCATCTCGGTATGTCCGCTCTGCAGGAAACTCCTCCACATAACCGTATCCGCCCATCGTTGCGACCAGTTCGTCCGCCACATGCGAGAGCATCTCCGACCCGTATACCTTCAGAATGGAGCACTCGACTGCATATTCTTCAATGCGCCTTTGCACCTCGCGAGGCGAATGCGGCTGCTCCCCGCTCCGTTGGGCAAGCCCCGCATCGATCATGCCTGCCGTCCGGTAGGCCATGCTTTCAGCTGCATACAAATACGTGGCCGAGGCGGAAATCTTCCGCTGGATCATTCCGAACTCCGAGATCGGCTTACCGAAAGCGTGGCGCTCTTTGGCATAGCGGATCATGTTTGCGAGTGCGTGACGGGCGCCACCTATGCAGGCCACTCCGAGCTTGAAGCGTCCCACGTTCAGAACGTTGAAGGCGATGTGATGTCCCTTACCGGGCTCGCCCAGCAGATTTGCCGCAGGCACTTTGCAGTCGGCCAGCACAAGAGGGCAAGTGGAGGAGCCGTGAATGCCCAACTTGTGCTCCTCCGCTCCCACAGTCAGGCCGGGGGTGTCGCGCTCGATGAGAAAGGCTGAAAACTGCTCCGTTCCCGCCACCGAGTCCACGATTTTGGCGAAGATCGTATAGAGTCCCGCGACGCCGCAGTTGGTGATCCACTGCTTTTCGCCGTTGAGGGTGTAGTAGGCACCGTCGGGCGAGAGCACCGCACGCGTGCGGATTCTCATGGCGTCCGAGCCGGAACTCGCCTCAGACAATCCGTAGGAACCAATCCACTCGCAACTCGCCAGTTTGGGCAGATAGCGCTGCTTCTGCTCTTCGGTCCCGTACCAGACCAGCGGCAAGGTTGCGATGCCAATGTGCGCTCCAAAGGCGGTAGAAAAGCTTGCGAGCACCGATATGTAGTCTGTAATCAGCGTCGAGCTGACCTTATCCAGACCCATTCCGCCGTACTGTTCGGGGATTTCAACGGAGGTAAACCCCAGTTCAGCAGCTTTGCGCATTAGGCCGGCCAACACTCCCGACTCTTTCGCTTCGATGGCAGCAATGGAGGGCTCGATCTCCTCGCGGGCAAAGCGCGCCGCAGTAGCCGCAATCTGCCGATGCTCCTCGCTGAAATCTTCGGGAGTAAAAACCTCGCCCGGAGTGCGGATCTCGAGTAGAAAACTGCCGCCTGCGGCGGCAACGATCGGGGACGCTCCTTCAGTACTCATGCAGTAATCTTCCCACCCTGTCAGCACAGTACGTCAACAGGACGGAAGCGATCAACAGCGGATAACCGAAGCGATTCCAAAGAAGCACTTGCCCTTGATGGGACCGACGGAAGCAGCGAGCCAATCCGTGTTCGGAGAAAAGCCACGACTAGCCTCCGCCAAGGGTGGGCGTCGTCCGCGGGATGATGCGGATCGGCAGTGAAACCTCTGAATCGCGTACAATTACGGGTATCAGGAACATGGAGGTTTCACACTGCTCGCCGCGCTCTTGACCCATCGGATTCCCCCCGCCAGCCTGCTCCAGGGGCTGAAGTTGCGTATAGGCGTACATATGATGTACGCCAGCCAGAGCGACTTGCGCCATTATCTGAAGGCGCAATACGGCGACCAGACCTTTAAGGGGCTTTACCACTGGAACCTGTTTGACGCGGCGGTTTTGCTCCCGTATTTCGCGGTGATGATCGTCCTAGCTTTGTACGGGGTGCACCGCTATACGTTGTGTTACCTCTATTACAAGTATAAGAAAAACTATAACCCCAATCCTCCTGGGCAATTTGACGAACTGCCGCTGGTGACGGTGCAACTGCCGATCTTCAACGAGCAGTTTGTCATCGACAGGCTGATCGAGGCGGTATGCGCCATGGAGTATCCGCGGGAAAAGCTCGAAATCCAGGTGCTCGACGACTCCACAGACGAAACGCAGGAAGTGGCCCTGGGGATTGTGGCGCGCTATGCCGCAATGGGCCATCCCATCGTCTACATTCACCGCACCAACCGGCACGGGTACAAGGCCGGTGCGCTCGACGCCGGGCTCAAGGTGGCCAATGGTCAGTACGTTGCCATCTTCGACGCCGACTTTGTGCCCCCGGCCGACTGGCTGATGAAGGTAATCCACCACTTTTCCGAGCCCGAAATCGGAATGGTGCAGACGCGCTGGTCGCACCTGAACCGTAACTACAGCATGTTGACGCAGATTGAGGCCATCCTCCTCGATGGTCATTTTGTGCTTGAGCATGGGGCCCGGGTGCGTACAGGAGACTTTTTCAATTTTAACGGCACCGCGGGTATGTGGCGCATCCAGGCAATCGCCGATGGTGGGGGCTGGCAGCACGATACGCTGACCGAGGACACGGACTTGAGCTACCGGTCGCAATTGGCGGGATGGAAGTTCAAATACTTGCCCGAAGTGGAGTGCCCGAGCGAGCTGCCGATCGAGATGACGGCCTTCAAGACGCAGCAGGCGCGCTGGGCCAAGGGCTTGATCCAGACCAGCATCAAGGTGCTGCCGATGATGTTCCGGTCAAACGTACCGCGGCGGATCAAGATTGAAGCGGTGTACCACCTGACGGCAAACCTCAGCTATCCATTGATGGTGATCATGTCGGCGGCGTTGATTCCGGCAATGATTTGCCGGTTCTACCAGGGATGGTTCCAGATGCTGCTGATTGACGTGCCGCTCTTTACCGCATCGACCTTCTCGATTGCGGTGTTTTACCTAATGAGCGAACGAGAGCTTTTTCCTAAGACGTGGAAGAAGACATTCTATTATTTGCCGTTTCTGATGGCGCTGGGAATCGGTCTTACGGTCACCAATACGAAAGCGGTGATGGAGGCCCTGTTCGGCATCAAGAGCGCGTTCGTCCGTACGCCGAAATACCGAGTGGCCAAGAAGGGCGAAAAGTCTCAAGCGGCCAAATACCGCAAACGGTTGGTGCTTGCACCGTGGATTGAGCTTTTGTTGGGCGCGTACTTCTTTGTGGCAATTCTTTACACCTTCTCGAACCGGAATTACTTTACGGCGCCGTTTCTGATTCTGTTTGTGATCGGCTACTGGTATACCGGTCTGATGAGCCTGCTGCAGGGTCGGTTCGAGCGCTGGCGCAGCGGCAAGGGCGCCAACACAGAAGAATCAAGTCCCAAGCCTTTTCCGGTGGGCGTGTGAGCAGGCAAGCTGCGTTTTAAACGCGATCCTGCGTGCAAACCCAAGTCCTTCGCACACAATCGTTACCTGTTAAGAATCCGCCCTCGCCCCTCCGCTACAATAGGATGAAGCGCCTGGTGCGCCGGGAACAAAAGTCCTCCGGCTGTCAGGCGCATAAGAGCATTATGCTGGCACAAAACCTACCTGAAGCCCTAACTTTCGACGATGTCCTGCTGGTGCCCGCTTACAGCGAGGTGGTGCCCGTGCAGGTGAGCACGCAGACGCGCCTGACACGCGAAATTACTCTCAATACCCCCCTGATCTCCTCGGCCATGGATACGGTGACCGAATCGCGCATGGCGATTGCCATGGCTCAACAGGGCGGCATCGGCATTGTGCACCGCAACCTGATCATCGCCGACCAGGCCGGCGAGATTGACAAGGTCAAGCGCTCGGAGAGCGGGATGATTGTGGACCCGGTAACAATCGGACCCGACCAAATGATTTCTGACGCGCTCGATGTGATGCGTCGCTACAAAATCTCCGGAGTGCCGGTTACGCGGGGAAAGCGGCTCGTTGGAATTCTGACCAACCGCGACCTGCGCTTTGAGACCCGCACCGATATTCCGATCGGCGATGTCATGACGAAGAAAGACTTGATCACCGTCCCGGTAGGCACCACGCTTGAAGAAGCTGAGCTGATTCTTCACGAGCACCGCGTGGAAAAGCTGCTGGTGGTCAACGATCAGTACGAGTTGAAGGGGCTGATCACCGTCAAGGACATTCAGAAAAAGCTGAAATATCCCATGGCCAGCAAGGACGATCAAGGCAGGCTGCGCGTGGGCGGAGCGATCGGGGCCACGGGCGACTACCTTGAGCGGGCGGCCGAATTGGTGCGCGCGCGAGCCGACGTGCTGGCAATCGACTCGGCGCACGGCCACTCCGCGCGGGTGCTTGAAGCTGTCCGTGAAGTCAAGAAGCTTTTTCCCAACATCGGAGTGCTGGCAGGCAACATCGCCACCTATGAAGGTGCGCTGGCGCTTATGGATGCGGGCGCGGATGCGATCAAGGTAGGCATCGGCCCCGGCTCAATTTGTACTACGCGCATGGTGACCGGCGCGGGCATGCCGCAGATCACAGCCATCGCCGAAGCCTGGCGCGCAGCACGCGAGCGTGGCATTCCAGTAATCGCCGACGGAGGCATCAAGTACTCCGGTGAAATTACCAAGGCCATCGCGGCCGGAGCCAGCTCCGTAATGATTGGATCCTTGTTTGCGGGCGTTGACGAGAGCCCCGGCGAGACGATTCTTTACCAGGGACGCAGCTTTAAGAGCTACCGCGGGATGGGCTCTTTGACAGCGATGAGCCAGGGATCGGGCGAACGTTATTTCCAGAGCACCAGCGATATCGCCAGCTCCGAGATGGGCACTGAAGGTGTGGTGCAGCGCGAGCGCGCCAGCCAGAATCGCCTGGCAAAGTTCGTTCCCGAGGGTATCGAAGGACGTGTGCCCTACCGCGGCCCGCTCGAATCGATGGTCTACCAGCTGGTGGGCGGCCTCCGCTCCGGCATGGGCTACCTGGGCTGCGGTTCGATTCTCCAACTTCAGGAGAAAGCGCAATTCGTTCGCATCTCCGGCGCAGGCTTGCGCGAAAGTCACGTCCATGACGTGATCATCACGCGGGAGGCGCCCAACTATCATGTCGAGTAGGCGCTGCGGCATCAAGTACTGGCTGGGCGTATGGCTGCCGGTCATCGTGGGCCTCAGCCTGATTGCAATGGAGTCGACGGAGGCATTCGGGTCCGACCACACCTCCGGTCCGATGCGGCTACTCTTCCAGGCCATCTTCGGTCATGTGAGCGACGTCAAATGGGAGATGCTTCATCACATTATCCGCAAGTCAGGTCACTTTACCGGCTATGGATTACTGAGTCTGACCTGGCTTCGCGCCTGGTGGTACACGCTGCCCTACTCCCGTTACTTCAAAGATGCAGTGCTGGCGCTGCTTGCTACAGGCATGACTGCGAGTGCCGATGAATTCCACCAATCGTTTCTGCCAAACCGCACGTCCTCTGTTTGGGATGTGCTGCTGGATTGCTGCGGTGCGATTGCGATCATGCTGGTCTTTTATGTCATCGTGCGTTTATTTCACCCAAGACGGCTGGCGTGGGCAAAATAGACGCTGCTGGTTACGCATGCCAGGCCGGACGCATGCGAATCGGTTCCAAATACAAACACGGGCGCATCCCCCATCGGGATGCGCCCGTATGACGTTCTGGTTTAAAGCAATGAAGGAGATGAGGAGCCCGATTAAGCGGCTTCTTCGCCACCCTGAGCTTCTGTTTCCTTCTTCTGGTCTTCCAACTGCTTTTCGAGCTCTGCGCGCTTTTTTGCCTTCAGGTCTTCGCGCTTCTGGCGCTTGACTTCAAGCTGCTTCTCGGCACCTAACAGTTCGATAAACGCCTTTTCGGCGCCGTCGCCCTGCTGGAAGCCCGTGCGCACGATGCGGAGATAGCCGCCATTCCGATCGCCGTAGCGCGGGGCAACAGTCTCAAACAATCGGGTGACGGCATTGTCAGTGGTGAGGAAGCTGAGCGCCTGACGGCGCGAGTGCAGATCGCCCTTCTTGCCGAGGGTAATCATCTTTTCCACGTGCGGACGCACCGCCTTGGCTTTGGCGATGGTGGTCTCCACGCGGTCTTCAACGATGATGGACGTAACCAGGTTGCGCAGCAGCGCGCGACGATGGCTGGTGTTGCGTCCGAGCTTGAATCCTGCATTGCGATGGCGCATGATGAAAACTCTCTTTCGAAGAATTCGCTTGTGAAATCCAAGGTCCCACAGTCGGGACCCTGGGACACCCAAATTTACGTACTCGCCGAGGCGATACTCTATCAGAAGTTCTCGGTCTCGGTGGGCAACTGCAGATCCACTGAATCCAGGGGTTCGTCCTCGTCGTCGTACCGGCCATAGCTTGCAGCCAGGGCGGTGGCGGGAGGAATGCTCGTGGGTCCGGGAACAGCGTTGCCGTTTTCGTCGATCTTCATGCCTAGCGAAAGACCCATCTGGGCAAGGATTTCCTTGATCTCGTTTAGGCTCTTGCGGCCGAAGTTCTTGGTCTTCAGCATTTCGGCTTCGGTTTTCTGCACCAACTCGCCAATGGACTGAATGTTGGCGTTCTTGAGACAGTTGTAGCTGCGGACGGACAACTCCAGCTCTTCAACGGAGCGGTTGAGGTTGTCGTTGCGGAGAAGGACGCGGCCTTCTTCTCCACGCGCTTCCGCTTCGATTTCCTCTTCGAAGTTGATGAAGATGCTCATGTGGTCCTTGAGCAGCTTAGCGGCGAGACCCACGGCATCGGCGGGCAGTACGGCGCCGTTGGTCCACACTTCAAGGGTCAGTTTGTCGTAGTCGGTGATCTGGCCCAGGCGGGCCGCTTCAACCACGTAGTTGACGCGCCGCACCGGGGAATGAACTGAATCGACGGGAATGAATCCCAGACCGAGGTCCGCGTCAAAGTTCTTGTCGGCGGAGATGTAGCCGCGGCCGCGCTTGAGGCGCATTTCCATGTCGAGCTTGCCGCCTTCAGAAAGAGTGGCAAGATAAATGTTCTTATCAAGGATCTCGACGTCGCCGTCGGCCTCGATCATGCCGGACGTGACCACGCCGGGCTGGTCAGCGCGCAGATAGAGCGCCTTGGGGCCTTCGCCCGCAAGCTTGAAGGGAACTTGCTTGAGATTCAGGATGATGTCGGTCGCGTCTTCAACAACGCCGCCGATGGACTGAAACTCGTGCAACACGCCTTCGATGCGGATAGCGGTGACAGCTGCGCCTTCGATGGAGCTGAGAAGCGTACGGCGCAACGCATTGCCGATGGTGGTGCCGAAGCCGCGCTCAAAGGGCTGGGCGCTGAACTTGCCAAATGTGTCGCTAAGCGTCTCGGCATCGACTGCCAGGCGCTTCGGTTTTTGAAATCCTCTCCACAGCATATAAGTCTCTCGTTTCCCGCGCGGCATGTGCGTCGCGATGCATTTTGCGGCGGCCGCGCAAGTTCTCCTTCGGTTGAAATGCAGTGAACACTGGTCCGTGACAAGTGATCAGTAAAATCCCCACCGGGGTAACTGATCACTGACCACTGGCCACTGGCCACTGAACGCTCGACTGCTTACTTCGAGTAAAGTTCCACGATCAACTGCTCATTGATGGGTAGGTTGACTTCCGTGCGCTTGGGCAGGTGCAACACGCGACCGGTGAGATTTTCAAAATTGGCCTCAAGCCAGACCGGCACGGGATTTTGTGCGGCGTACTGCGCACCCTGTTCCACGATCACCAGCTTCTTGGCGCTGTCGCGGACGGCGATTTCGTCCCCCACGCTCACCTGGAAGGAAGGAATATTCACCTTGCGGCCGTTGACGGTCACGTGGCCGTGACGAACCACCTGGCGTGCCTGACGGCGCGAAATAGCAAAGCCGAGTCGAAAGGCCACGTTGTCAAGGCGCCGCTCGAGTTGCTGAATCAGCAGTTCGCCGGTAACGCCGGAGGCGCGGTTGGCCTTTTCGTAGTATTCGCGGAATTGGCCCTCAAGCGTGAAGTACATGCGCTTGGCCTTCTGCTTTTCGTGCAGTTGCAGACCGTATCCCACGATCTTGGCCTTGCGATCTTTGCCGTGCTGGCCGGGGGGAAAGTTGCGTTTCTCCAGCGGGCAGCGGTCAGAGAGGCACTTGGTGCCTTTCAAAAAAAGTTTGGTGCCTTCGCGACGGCAAAGGCGGCAGACTGCTCCGGTATAACGTGCCATTTCTACTCCTGACTTCGGATGACGGCCGGTTTACGGTCCTCCGGACTCTTTATCCTTTGGACTTTCTTCCCGGCCCGGTTGTAGTTAGGGACTAAGAGACTGGGGACTGAGGGACTAGAGAAACAATCCCCGTGAATCTCAGTCCCTATGCCCCTAGGCCCCAGGTCCCTGCCGCGCTTCTTATACGCGGCGCCGTTTCGGCGGACGGCAGCCATTATGCGGCACCGGCGTGACGTCACGGATGGAGCGCACTTCAATGCCGGCCGCTGCCAGAGCGCGAATCGCTGACTCGCGACCCGAACCTGGTCCGGCAACGCGGACGTCGACGGCGCGCAGCCCGTGATCGCGGGCCATGCTGGCTGCATTGGAGGCCGCCTGCTGCGCCGCGAACGGCGTGCCCTTGCGCGATCCACGAAAACCCAACGAGCCCGAACTCTTCCAGCTCAGCGTGTTGCCCACCTGGTCGGTGATGGTGACGATGGTGTTGTTGAACGAGGCCTGAATGTGCGCGATGCCGAACGGCACATTTTTGCGCTCGCGTTTTTTGAACTTCTTGTTCTTGCCCGCCTTGCCGGCGCCGGCTTTCTGCTCTGGCTTCGCCATTAGGTTTTACCCGTCGCTTTCTTCTTGCCGGCAACTGTGCCCTTGCGCGGTCCCTTGCGGGTGCGGGCATTGGTGTGGGTGCGCTGTCCGCGTACCGGCAGTGACCGCCGGTGGCGCGTACCGCGATAGCTTTGGATGTCGATCAGGCGCTTGATGTGCATCTGGACGTCCTTACGGAGATCGCCTTCGACGTCTCCTTCGTCCTCAATCACCTGACGGATGCGGTTGACCTCGTCCTCGCCCAGATCCTGGATCTTTTTGAAGGCGTCTACATTCGCCTTTTCCAGAATCTTGAGGGCGCGCGGGTTGCCGATCCCGAAGATATATGTGAGCGCGATCCGTGCCTGTTTGTTGCGCGGCAGATCGACGCCAGCAATGCGTGCCATTTGAATTCCTTTGCTGCATCAGGTTGTGTGCACCCGGCCTTAACCGGTTCGCACGGGTTATGCTTTCCGCCTCCAGGGGTTCAGCGCAAGCCTTGACTCAGGCTAACTAGCCCCGTTTTCAGTGGTCAGTTGACAGTGGTCATTCTTGCTGTGCTTCGCGAGCTTGTTTCTGCTGTTCACTGTTCACTGCCGTGGAGGATTGAGCGTATACCAGACCGGCTTAGCCCTGGCGCTGCTTGTGCTTTGCGTTTTCGCAGATCACCCTGACCACACCACGGCGGGTAATCACCTTGCACTTGACGCAAATCTTCTTTACCGATGCTCGAACCTTCATTGCCTACTGCCCTTCTCCGCGCTTGAATCAAGAGGTGCGGGTTATGAAAAACTACTTGTAGCGGTACACGATCCGGCCGCGATTCAGGTCATACGGGCTGAGCTCCACGGCCACCCGGTCGCCAGGAAGGATGCGGATAAAGTTCTTGCGCATTCGTCCCGAGACATGCGTCAATACCTCGTGATTGTTCTCGAGTTTGACCTTGAACATGGCATTAGGCAGCGTCTCAGTGACCACCGCCATGATCTCAATCGCGTCTTCCTTCGACAAACCGCATCCCGCTTCTGCCGGACCCTGGCACGAACCCTCGTACCGGCCCCAGCTTGTTAGCCCGAGCCTGCTACTCGGTTAAAATTCTCGCCCCGGTGGACGTCACCGCAACCGTGTGCTCAAAATGAGCGCTCATGCTTCCGTCTTTGGCCACAGCCGTCCAGCCGTCATCCAAAACCGTCACGTCGGGCCTGCCGGCATTCACCATAGGCTCGATGGCGATCACCATACCCGCCTTCAGCTTCATGCCTCGGCCTGCTTCGCCAAAGTTTGGCACCTGCGGATCTTCGTGCATCTGAACTCCGATGCCATGGCCCACAAAATCTCTGACCACTGAGAACCCTTCGCCTTCCACCACACCCTGCACGGCTGCACCTACATCGCCCAAGGTCGCTCCCGGACGAACTGCCGCGATGCCAGCCTGCAGAGATGCTTCAGTCACCTTGAGCAGCCGCGCCGCGTCGGCATTGATGGAGCCCACTGGCACCGTGATCGCCGCGTCGCCGTAATAGCCGTCGATAACAACCCCGAAGTCGACCGAGACAATATCTCCGTCTTTCAGAACTCTCTTCGGCGACGGAATGCCATGAACTACCTCGCTGTTGACTGACGTGCACAGCACGCAAGGAAAACCGTGATATCCCTTGAACGCAGCTTTAACACCCAGTTCGGCCAGCCTCTTTTCCGCTGCCTTCTCCAGATCGAACGTGGTGGCGCCTGGCTTGACCCGCTCGCGCACCAACTCAAGCACTTCGCGAACCACTTGGCCCGCGCGGCGCATCTTTTCGATCTCCTGAGACGACTTCAGTACGACCGCCAAACCAAACCTTCCAACATCTGTGGATATTCGGCAGCAAGTACTCAGCCGAAACTTCACTTTCAAGTGGTCGCTGACATCTGACTGACGGCCAACAACGCGCAACACCACCGCTCGGTCGCGTTATCCGCGCAACAGATCCACAGCGGCAACAATTCCGGCCGCAATTTCTGCAATCGGCCGGTCTCCATCCACTTCCGCAAAACGTCCCAGACTCCGGTAATGCTCGACGACCGGTGCGGTGAGCGCCCCATAGGCGCGCATCCGCTCCTTGAAAACCTCTTCCGTGTCATCGGCTCGCTGGGTCAGTGCCGCACCCTCCACATCACAGAAACCATCCACTTTGGGCGGATTCACGTAGATGTTATAGATGGTCTGGCAGACGGGACAGTTCCGACGCCCAGTAATTCGGCGCAAGAGTTGATTATAGTTCACTTGGATGCTGACGGCAACCACCGGAAGGCCGTCCGGCCGCGCCGCCAGACGACCATCAAGCCAGCCTGCCTGGCCGAGCGTCCGCGGGAATCCGTCCAGAATGTATCCGTCGGCCGCATCCGGTTGTTGTAGCCGCACGGCCACCATCTCTTCAACAAGGGAGTCGGGCACCAGTTCGCCGCGGCCCATGATCTCCTTGGCTACCTTGCCCAATTGCGTGCCCTGAGCCACATTGGCGCGCAACAGGTCGCCGGTGGAAATCTGGGGAATCCGCCAGATCTTGATGACCTCTTTGGCTTGGGTCCCTTTGCCCGAGCCCGGCGCTCCCAATAAAAGAATTGGGCCGGGCGAGGTCTTTCGACCCGATTCCCGGCCCTGTTCGACTTCGGTACTGGATGAAGACATTACCAGGTTTTCCTTCCGCGTATGCGACCGGAGCGCGGGGAAAAGCCGTCATAATGGCGCATGATCAGCTGCGATTCGATCTGGTTAACTGTGTCCATGGCCACACCCACAACGATAAGCAACGAAGTGCCGCCAAAGTAGAAGTTGACCCCCATACCGTGAATCGCCCACGTGGGCAGACTCTCAAAGACGCGACCGATCAGCCACAACTTGTCAAAACGGATGCCGGAGATGAGAAAGGTCGGCACCAGTGAGATCACGATCAGATAAAGCGCGCCCACCAGCGTAATGCGGGTGAGAATGTCATTGATGAAGTCCGACGTCCGCTTGCCCGGCCGAATGCCGGGTATGAACGAGCCCGACTTGCGGAAGTTGTCGGCGATATCGTCCGGCTTCATGATGATGGACACGTAGAAATAAGCGAAAAAGATAATACCCAGCATGTCCAGCAGCTCATACCACGGGTAGCCGGGCGCAAGCGCCTGCATGATGGGCTGCAGGAAGCGGCTGTTCTGCACCCATTCCACCTGGCCGAAGAGCATGGGAGCCGAAAGGATGGAGCTGGCGAAGATCACGGGCATGACGCCGCCAGAATTCACCTTGAGCGGAAGGTGGCTGGACTGCCCGCCCATCATCCGCCGGCCGACGATCCGGCGCGCGCTCTGGATGGGAATGCGGCGCTCAGATCGCTCAACGAAGACAATGAAGGCCACCACGGCGATCATGCCGGCAACCAGGAGCAGCACAACCAGAAAGGTCATCGAGCCCCAAGCATCGGTCTGAATCTTTTGCACCAGTTCTGCTACGCCGCGGGGCAGGCCTGCCACGATGCCGGCGAAGATGAGAAGACTCATGCCGTTGCCAATGCCGCGATCAGTGATTTGCTCACCCAGCCACATGATGAAGGCAGTCCCGGTCGTGAGAGTGATCACGGTCATCAGCACAAAGCCCGCGCCTGGATTCAGGACCAATCCCTGGCGGGTAAGAATGGCGGCGATGCCGATGGATTGCAGCGCGCCGAGAATCACCGTGAGGTAGCGGGTCCACTGCGTGATCTTGCGCCGGCCCAGTTCGCCTTCCTTCTGGATGCGCGCCAATGGCTCGTAGACCACGGTAAGAAGCTGAAAGATGATCGAGGCCGTGATGTACGGCATAATGCCCAGCGCGAAGATGGTCATGCGGCGCAGGGTTCCGCCGCTGAACAGATCCATCAGGCCTAGCGCCGACCCGTTCTGCGAGTTGAACATCAATTCCAACTGGTGGGCGTTGACGCCGGGCGTGGGAATCCACGCGCCCAGACGATACACTGCGAGAATGCCCATGGTGAAGAGTACGCGCTTGCGCAGATCGGGAATCCAGAAAATATTGAGAAATTTCTCAAGCATCTTTGCTAATCCGCTTCAGGCGTCGAGCGCCAGTTGATTCGTTGACTTACTTCAACATCTTAGTGCATTTCCGGATTCCAGTTGAGTTTATGGGAATGCGGCGAATGCTGAATATGCGGGCCGTCACACGAGTTCCAAAAAGAATGGCCCGAAAAACTGCCCTCAAATGAGAGACATGACCGAATCCCCGTCTCCCTTGAGTGGGCGCCTGCCCAAGGTACTGTTCTTTGACTCTTGAACCCGCGCAGGTCGCCGAGTGATGACCGGAACTGCTGGTCTCGGTTCGAGACCGCCAGGTCCAACACCACTTAAGCTGTCGCCGGAGCCACGGCTCCACCAAGAACCACGGCCTTGCCGCCTGCCTGTTCGATCTTATCGACGGCGGACTTGGAAAACTTGTGCGCGTGGATGGTGATGGCCGAGGTGAGCTCGCCAGAGCCGAGAATCTTGATGAGCGCCTTCTTGCTCGACGCCAGGCCCAGCTTCTTGTAGTCTTCGAGGGCGATCTCGGTCACCTTGAGATCGGCGATCCGCTCAAGATTCACGACCGTATATTCGGTGCGGAAGATGTTAGTGAAGCCGCGCTTGGGCAGACGGCGGTGCAGTGGCATCTGGCCGCCCTCAAATCCCCGCATCAGGCTGAAGCCGGAGCGTGAACCCTGGCCCTTATGGCCGCGGGTTGAGGTCTTGCCCATGCCGGATCCCATGCCCCGGCCCACGCGTTTGCGCCCGGTGTTGGCTTTCTTAGGCGCGCGCAGATTTGATAGATTCTTAGCCATTTTTTCCTCGCTGTAGCGCCGGCGAAGGTTGAATCCTCTGCCGACTCGCGTTATGTCAGCAAACAGTTATCAAAGAACGATGGCCGGAAATCCGCCCATCCTCGTCCAATGGCACTGATCGCTGCGAATTACTTCTCTACGATCCGCACCAGGTGCGGAATCGTCTTCACCATACCGCGGATGGAATCATTGTCAACACGCTCGACAATCTGGTTGAGGCGCGTAAACCCGAGCCCTTTCACAACCGCCTTGTGCTTGGCCGGCGTACTGTTCTTCGAACGGTAGTACTCAATGAGAATCGTTTTGGCCTGGGCCATGGTTTACATCTCCTCCACGGTCTTGCCGCGCATAGTCGCTACCTCTGCCCGGTCGCGCAGCTGCACCAGCGCGTCGAAGGTAGCTTTAACAACGTTGTGGGGGTTGGGCGAGCCGATGCTCTTGGTGAGCACGTTCTGCACTCCAGCAGAAGTCATCACAGCGCGCACCGCGCCTCCGGCAATGACGCCCGTGCCTTCCGGCGCCGGCTTGAGCAGCACTTGCCCCGAGCCGAAACGGCCCAGCACCTGGTGCGGAATCGTGGTCTGGGTCAGGTTGACCCTGACCAGGTTCTTCTTGGCCGATTCAATTCCCTTGCGAATTGCCTGGGGAACCTCCTTGGCCTTGCCCGAACCGTAGCCCACCACGCCCGAAGCGGCGTCGCCAACCACCACCAGCGCAGCAAACGACATGTTCTTGCCGCCCTTTACCACCTTGGTTACGCGATTGATGGCCACCACCTGGTCCTTCAGGTTGTATTGGTTGGCATCGATTTTTTTCTTCAAGATCGTCATTGTTCTCTCGTCCCTCAGGTGGTCAGTGAACAGTCATTAGTTCTTCTCTGTTCTACTGCGCGATTTGCTGTTCGCTGTGCACTGCTAACTGTTCCTTGCTCTTTAGAACTCCAGGCCCGCCTCGCGAGCCGCGTCAGCCAGGGCCTTGATGCGACCGTGATATAAGAAGCCTCCGCGATCGAAGACCACTTTCTTGATACCCTTTTCGACTGCCCTCTCGGCCACTGCCTTGCCAATCTCCTTGGCTGAAGCAACGTTGCCGCCGGTCTTGAGCTTCAACTGGAGCGATGAGGCCGAAACCAGTGTCACGCCCGTCTGGTCGTCGATGACCTGCGCGTAAATGTGATTGAGCGAACGGTAGACGTTTAGCCGTGGCCGTTCACCGGTCCCGGACAGCTTGGCTCGGATGCGCGCGTGAATACGCTGCCGAATTGCGTTTCTCTTGGTTTCGGTAATCATGGTCTCTCATTCCTATCAGCGGAACCGCCCAGCGGCCCCGTTCGGTTTAATTCAGGTGTCAGGGATCAGTGATCAGTCGCTCGTCTACTGTTTATGCCGCTTTGACTGATCCCTGAAACCCGATCCCTGTTCCCTGCTACTCTTACTTCGCGCCTGTCTTGCCGGCCTTCTTCTTCAGCTTCTCGTCGGAGTAGCGTACGCCCTTGTTCTTGTACGGGTCAGGCTTGCGGAGCGAACGCATGTCTGCTGCCACCTGACCAACCTTCTGGCGATCGATGCCACTGACGGTAACATGCGTCTGCTTGGGGTCGATCGCTACTTCGATCCCGGTCGGCAGCGGGAACTCGATGGGATGCGAATAGCCCAGCGTGAAGACCACTGTGCCCTTGCCCTTGAGCTCGGCGCGGTACCCGATGCCGACGATATCGAGCTCGCGCGTCCACCCTTTGGTGACGCCCTGAACCGCATTGAAGACCAGCGCCCGCGTCAGCCCGTGGAGCGCGGCCACCCTTTCATTCTCGCGATTCACATTGAGAATTCCATCCTTGGTCTCGAGCGTGATGCCCTCGGCGATCAGCGCCGAAACCTTGCCCTTGGGGCCTCGACCAGAACCGTGTTGCCCTCAACCTTGTACTTGACGCCCGCGGGCAGCGGGATCGGCTTTTTTCCAATTCGCGACATCGTTTCAATCCTTCTTCCGGCTTGCGAGTCCCTCGTGAGCGTCTTCGCTCTCGCGTTCCACTGCAGCCCGTAAAACAGTAGTCAGTGATCAATGGTCAGTAAACAGTTTGGATTCCGCCTCTTGGATCGCGGACTCAATCGCCCACTGTCCACTGTTCACTGCCCTCTTACCAAACCTCGCAGAGCAGCTCGCCGCCTACGCCCTCGCGGCGCGCCTGACGGCCCGTCATCACGCCCTTCGGCGTGGTCATGATGGAGATGCCAAGGCCGCCCTGTACGCGCTTGATCTCGTCGCGACCTATATACACACGGCAGCCGGGACGCGAGATGCGCGCCAGGTCGCAGATTGCCGCCTCGGTGCCGCCGTACTTGAGATACACGCGGAGCACCATTCTGCCTTCCTCTTCCTGGGTCTTGTAGTTGGAGATATAGCCCTCCTCCTTGAGGATGCGGGCGATCTCGGTCTTAAGCTTCGAAGCCGGAACATCCAGCTTCTGATGACGCGCCCGGATTGCGTTCCGGATCCGCGCCAGAAAATCTGCTACTGGGTCACTCAAACTCATTCCGTCTCCTTCATTCCCCGTTCGCCCGGCCGTCTGGCGGGAACCTGCGAGAATGCTTACTACAGTGGTCAGCAACCAGTTAATACCGCTCGGCTATGCCAGATTTGTCAGTTACCTTAGAAGCAAACTGACCACGGGCCACTGTTCGCTGGCAACTGGCTTTTTACCAGCTCGACTTGACGACGCCGGGAATCTCGCCCTTGAGCGCCAGCGACCGGAAACACAAGCGGCAAACGCCGAACTTGCGCAGAAAACCCCGCGGTCTTCCGCAGAGCTGGCACCGATTGTGCTTGCGGCAGCTGAACTTCGGCTTCCGCGCGTCTTTCACTCTCTTTGCAGTTGTTGCCATATTCCTCTTATCCCGCCCTACGCGCCTTGCCGGAAGGGCATTCCGAAATGCTTCAGCAGCGCGCGCGCTCCGTTGTCGTCTCTTGCCGTGGTCACAATGGTGATGTTCATGCCCTTCAGCTTCTCCACCTTGGAGTAATCAATCTCAGGAAAGATCAGCTGATCGCGCAGGCCCAGCGTGTAGTTGCCGCGCCCGTCAAAACTCTTGGTCGACACTCCGCGGAAGTCGCGTACCCGGGGCAGCGCCGTTGAAATCAGCCGGTCAAGGAACTCGTAGGCCTTGTCGGATCGCAGCGTGACCATGGCGCCAATCGACATGCCCTCGCGCACCTTGAAGGCCGCAATCGACTTCTTCGCCTTGGTAGTCACAGGTTTCTGTCCGGCAATTGAGGCCAGATCGGCAACCAGCGGATCGAGCAGCTTGGTGTTCTGCGTGGCTTCGCCCAGTCCCATGTTGATGACGACTTTCTTCAGCGTCGGCACCGCCATCGAATTCTCAAGACCCAGCTCCTTTTTGAGAGCCTGCTTGATCTCCTTGTGATATTTCTCTTTCAATCTTGCTGCCATGTTGCTTCGCTCTCTTTCTTCCGGCGCTCGGAGTGGCCGTCCTTGCTTGTTGGCCGTCTACCGTTGCGGAAGGGCTTGCCGTCCAGCCGGAGGCGCTGCGCGCTTCCCAGGGCGGCTTCAATCCCGCTAGCTCTTCGTGGGCAACGTCTGCCCGCACTTCTTGCAAACCCGAACGCGCATATCGCCTTCGAGCTTGTGGCCCACGCGCGCCGGCCCGCAGTTGGGGCAAACCAGCATCACGTTCGACACATTGATGGGCGACTCCTGCTCCGCGATGCCGCCCTTGGTGCGCTGGCCAGTCTTGCTCGAAACCGTCTTTTTGACCACCCGCACATGCTCCACGAGAACCGTGCCCTTGTCGGGAAACACACGCAGCACGCGGCCTGTCTTGCCGCGATCGGAGCCCGTGAGCACCTTGACCGTATCGTTGCGATGAATATTCAAACTCGGCATTTCTTCTCCAAATGCGGTTAACAGTGATCAGTCCTGCAGTTAATTTGAACTAACCTTCAAACCACTGAACCGATTCAATCGATCACACATTCAAAAGCTGCTGCAAGAAACCGACCACTGCTGACTGTCGACTGACCACTGTCCTTAAACCACTTCAGGGGCCAGCGAAACGATCTTCAAGAACTTCTTCTCGCGCAACTCGCGGGCTACCGGCCCAAACACGCGCGTTCCCACCGGCTCGTGCGCGTCGTCGATCACCACCGCCGCATTCTCATCGAAGCGGATATAGGTGCCGTCGCGCCTGCGATGCTCCTTGCGGGTGCGGACGATCACCGCCTTCACTACTTTGCCTTTTTTTACCGTGCCGTCGGGCGAGGCTTCCTTGACCGCCGCGGTCACGATATCACCGAGGCCCGCCTTCTTGCCCAGTCCGCCGCCCAACGGCAGAATCACTTGCAGCTTACGCGCGCCGGAGTTGTCGGCCACCGCGAGCATCGTTCTCATTTGCACTGCCATGGGTTCTTCTCCTTCTCGCTCGCGCTACTTGATGTCCGCCTGTGCGGCATCTTCAATCTGGCCGAGCGACGAGCGCCGGACAATTTCCTCCAGGGACCAGCGCTTCAGCTTGCTCAGCGGCCTGGTCTCGCGGATGCGCACCACATCTCCCATGCGCGCCGAGCTCTGCTCGTCATGCGCATAGAACTTCTTGGTAGAGCGCACAATCCGCTTGTACTTGGCATGAGCCTTGCGCATCTCGACCTCGACCACGATGGTCTTCTGCATCTTGGTCGAAACCACCTGGCCAACCTTCTCATTGCGCCGCGCACCGCTCGCCGGCGCCTGCACTGCCTCTACTGTCGCCGTCATTTAGCGGGCTCCCTTCGATTTGCCGGCCTTGGCTGCTGCGGGCTCGGCGGGTTCTGCGGCCGCAACGCCGATGCTGAGCTCTCGCTCGCGCGCCACGGTCTTGATCTGTGCAATCTCCTTGCGCAACTGGCGGAGTTTCTTCACTCCGTCGTTCTGCCCAAGAGAGACCTGAAAGCGAAGCCGGAAAAGCTGCTCGGAGGTTGTCTTCTCCTGGTGCGCCAGTTCTTCGTCGCTCAAATTGCGAATCTTTTCGAGTTCCATCTCTGTTTCTCTCTCCGGCGCGCAAGCGCCGTACGCTTCAAAAAATCCGGCCCACAAACTGCTGCCAGTCAGGCGTTGTCAAGACCCCCATGAGGGGCCTCAAATTCACGCCTGCTTGGCTTCGGCTGCTACCTTCTCGGCTCCCGGCCGCATCACGAACTTGGTCCTGAGCGGCAGCTTGTTCGACGCCAGCCGCATCGCCTCTTCGGCGACGGTAGGTGAAACACCTTCCATCTCGAACAGGATCTTGCCCGGCTTCACCACCGCAACCCAATGATCTAGGGCGCCCTTGCCCGAACCCATGCGGACTTCTGCCGGCTTCTTGGTGATCGGTTTGTCGGGGAACAGGCGCAGCCAGATCTTGCCGCCACGCTTGATGAACCGGGTCATCGCGATACGGCTGGCCTCAATCTGGCGGTCGGTAATGTAGCCGCACTCCAGCACCTTCAAACCGTATTCCCCGAACGACAGCGAGGAGCCGCGCCATGCTTTTCCACGGCGCTTGCCCTTCTGCTGCTTGCGAAACTTCACCTTCTTTGGCATCAACATAACGAAAACCCTCAGAAATAGCGGTCAGTGAACGGTGGTCGGTAAACAGTTGTTCCGAGCGTCAAAATCGGATTCAAATGTCCCCGGTCGCTTCAGCGACCCACTTTCTAAAACCCTCGAAAACAGCACGGCAGGGATCACTGATCTCTGTCCACTGCGTTTAAAAGACCGACGTCCCAACCGGCGGCGCCTGACGGCGCTTCTGCTCGTAGATGTCGCCGCGATAGATCCACGTCTTGACGCCAATCACGCCATAGGTGGTATTGGCCTCGGTAAATCCATAGTCGATATCGGCCCTGAGCGTGTGCAGCGGCAGACGGCCCTGCAGATACCATTCCGAGCGCGCGATTTCGTTGCCGTTCAACCGGCCCGAAACCCTCACCTTGATCCCCTTACAGCCGAAGCGCAGCGCCGAATCGACACTCTTTCTCATGGCCCGGCGGAAGCTGACGCGCTTTTCCAGCTGCAGCGCAATGTTCTCCGAGACCAGTTGCGCATCCAGCTCCGGCTTGTTCACCTCGATGATGTCGATGAACACGTCCCGGCTGGTGCGCTTGCCGAGCTCCGTCTTGAGCTTTTCGATCTCGGCGCCCTTGCGGCCGATCACGATACCCGGACGTGCGGTGCGAATCAAAAAGCGCAGCTTGTTGCCCGGACGCTCGATCTCAACCGAGCTCACGCCGGCGGCCTTCAGCTTTTCGCGCAGCTCAGCCTTGAGCTTCACGTCCTCGACCAGGAGCTTGTCATATTCGCGCTCTGAAAACCAGCGCGAACGCCACGGCTTGTTCACTCCCAGCCGGAATCCGTAAGGATGGACCTTCTGTCCCATACTTTTCCTCTCAAACCCTCTAGGCCTTCTTGCCGGCCTTCTTCTTGGTTGCCGTCTTTGCCGCTGCCTGCGGCTCTTCGGCTTTCTTCACGGTTGCCTTGGCCGCCTTCGGTTCCCCGGCCTTCTTCTTTGCCGCTTTCGGGGCCTTCGCCTTGGGCTCTTCCGCTTTAGGCGTCACGGGCTCGTCAACCTTAGTGACCAAACCCGCTTTGCCCTCGCGCTCTGCTACCGAGAGCACGATGTGCGTAAGCCTGCGCTGATAGCGGTAGGCGCGGCCCATGGGAGCCGGCCGGATGCGCTTCATGCGCGGTCCATCGTTGGCCACGGCCAGCTTGACGTAGAGATTGTCCACATCAAGATCGGTGCCCTGCTCGCCTGACACATACTTCGCGTTGTCCACGGCCGAGGTCAACAGCTTGTGAATCACCGGAGCGATCCGCTTTTTGGTGAAGGCCGCCGTCTCCAGCGCCTCCTGGACTCCGCGGCCCTTAATCAACTCCAGCACCAGCCGCGCCTTCTGCGGCGACACACGCTGAAATCTTGCTTCGGCCCGATATTCCCTTGCTTCGACTGCCATGACTATGCCTTCCTCAATTCGAAACTTCCTGCTCTCAGCCGCCAGCTTTACCGTGGCTTGGCTGCAGCCTCGGCTGACTTACCGGCGCCGCCGGTGTGCCCCTTGAACGTGCGCGTCGGCGCAAACTCGCCCAGCTTGTGTCCCACCATGTTCTCGGTCACATATACCGGAACAAACTTCTTGCCGTTGTGCACGGCGATGGTGTGGCCCACAAATTCCGGAAAGATGGTCGAACGGCGCGACCAGGTCTTAACCACTTTCTTGTCGTTGGCCTGGTTCAGCACCTCGATCTTCACGGTGAGGTGCGCATCCACGAACGGGCCCTTCTTTGTCGAACGTGCCATAAATCCCCTGCTCCTCTACTTCGCCCGGCGGCTGACGATGAAGGCATCAGTCCGCTTATTGTTGCGCGTCTTGTAACCCCGAGTCGGCTGGCCCCACGGCGTAACCGGATGACGGCCACCGGAGGTCTTGCCTTCGCCGCCGCCGTGCGGATGGTCCACCGGATTCATCGTGACGCCGCGGTTGGTGGGCCGAATACCCAGCCAGCGGTTGCGCCCCGCCTTGCCGATCGCCACGTTTTCGTGATCGGTATTGCCCACCTGGCCGATGGTCGCCATGCAGTCCGAAAGCACCTTTCGGGTTTCACCCGAAGGCAGCTTGAGCAGGGCGTAGTCGCCTTCCTTGGCCACCAACTGAGCCTGGGTTCCAGCCGAACGCGCCATCTGCGCACCCTTGCCAGGCTTAAGCTCGATGGCGTGCACCGTGGTGCCGGCGGGAATGTTCTTGAGCGGCAGCGCGTTGCCCACAAGGATGTCGGCCTCAGGTCCCGAACTCACAGTCGCGCCCACCTTCAACCCAACCGGCTGCAGGATATAGCGCTTTTCGCCATCCGCGTAGTGCACCAGCGCGATCCTCGCCGAGCGGCCCGGATCGTACTCAATGGTCGCCACGCGGCCTGGGACGCCGAACTTTTCGCGCTTGAAGTCGATCAGGCGCAGCTTCTGCTTGTGTCCGCCGCCATGGTGGCGGATCGTCAGGTCGCCCGTGTTGCGGCGTCCGCCGGTGCGCTTGCGGACTGTTAATAACGGCTTGTGCGGCGTATCCGTCGTCAGGTCGTCATTCACCAGCGAGGTCTGGAAGCGCAGCGTCGGCGTTACCGGTCTATATGTCTTGATTGCCATCGTCTCTGTCCTTGATGAACCGCGGGCTGTCAGCTCCCGGCCTTCGGCTCATCCTTCTCAAACAAACTTCCGTTCCTTAACTTTCCTGCTTTCGATTCCATGCCTGCCCTAAGTCTGCCGCAGTCGCTTCTACAGGTTACTCACGTACTCGGGCAGCTTTTCGCCGACCTTCAGCTTGACGTAGGCCTTCTTCCAGTCAGGACGGAAGCCCGCGAACTTGCCGCGGCGGCGCTCTTTGCCCACCACGTTGGCCGTGCGAACCGCTGCAACCTTCACCTTGAACAGCGTTTCGACAGCATGTTTGACTTCAGTCTTCGTGGCCTCAGGAGCAACGTCAAACACCAGCGTCCCTTCGGTCTCCTTCACTCCCAATCCCTTTTCAGTGATGAGAGGGCGGCGAATTACGGTGTACACAGTAGGCATTACGCGGCCTCCGTCTGCGCGGCGAGCTTGCGCTCGGCTGCGCTGCGTTTCGACACGGATTTTTCGAGAGCCTCGACGAGTTGCTCGATGGCGGCCTTGGAAAAGATGGCCCGGTCATAGCGCAACAGGTCATAGGGGTGGACCTCGTTGTTCAGCACCAGTTCAACACCCTCGAGATTGCGCGCACCCAGCAGAAGGGCCTGACTTAGAGTCTTGCCATTCTCTACCAGCAGGGCTGTACGGGTCACATTCAGCTTGTCAAGCGCCTTGCGGTAAAGCTTGGTCTTGGCTTCCTTGAGCTCGAGCGTATCCACCACCGTCAGCTTGCCATCAGCCAGCTTCGCGGCGAGCGCAGAGCGCAGAGCGCCAAGCAGCTTTTTGCGCGGAAATGCGTACTCGTAGCTGCGCGGTTGAGGTCCGTGCACGGTATAGCCGTGACGCCACAGCGGCGAGCGCACTGAGCCGATACGAGCGCGGCCTGTGCCCTTCTGCTTCCAGAGCTTCTTGCCGGAACCGGCAACCTCGGTACGGCTCTTGGTCTTGTGCGTGCCCTGGCGGAGAGAAGCGCGATAGTGCTTGACCGCCTCCCAGAGCAGAGCCTCGTTGACCTGGTCGGGCGCAAACACTGCGTCCGCCAGCTCAACTGAGCCCACCTTCTCGCCGTTCAGGTTCAATACATCCACTTTTGCCATCGTCTTCTTCTTCCGCCGGCGATGTTTCCCGCCAGCTTTAAATCTCATACTCCGCAAGGCGCCTTTGCCTGGACGGCAAGTCCTACTTACGCTTGCCGCCGGCCTTCTTCGAAGCCTTCAATGGATCCACCGTGCCGGATCCGGCGAAACCGCGGCGCTCGCGCGGAGGCGTCTTGGCCTTCGAAATCAGCACGTAGCCTTCACGCGAGCCGGGTACAGCCCCCTCGACCATCAAAAGATTCTCGTCCAGGTCGATGCCGCGAATGCGCAGATTCCTAACCGTGACCTGCTCGGCGCCCATGTGCCCGGGCATGCGTTGGCCGGGAAACACGCGCGAAGGAAAGCTGGAAGCGCCGATCGAACCCTGCACCTGGAACATGTGCCCGTGCGACTTGGGTCCGCCGCCGAAGCCGTGCCTGCGGACGACACCGGCAAACCCACGGCCCTTCGAGGTGCCGATCACGTCGACAAACCGCGCTTCGGAGAATATGTCGACCAGAACCCGATCGCCCGCTTTCACTGCAACCGCGCCCTCGGCATCCAGTTCAAGCGCAACTTCCTTAATGACCTTCACCGGAGGCGCTTCCGTCTTGGCAAAGTGCCCCGCCTGCGGCTTGGTCACGTTTTTTGCCTTCACAAATTCGACCAGCCCGATCTGTGCGGCCTCATAGCCGTCCTTGGCCAGCGTCTTCAACTGCGTAATCACGCACGGGCCGGCCTGCAGCACCGTAATCGGGTGCACATCGCCCTTTTCGTCGAAGACCTGCGTCATGCCGATCTTTTTACCTAAAATTCCTGAAACTGCCATGTCTTCCTCGCCTCATCATGCGGTGTTGAACGCATCGCACTGCCGGGCCCTTCGCGGGCTTCAAATACTTTGTATCTACTCTGCCAACCCCGCTCGCAGCCGCAAAATCAAGTTGAGAGCTGAAAGCTGACGGGTAACCCCTATTTCTCAAATGCCTTGATCTCGACGTCGACGCCGGCCGGCAGATCGAGCTTCATCAGCGCGTCCACGGTCTGCTGGGTCGGCTCCAGAATGTCAATCAGCCGCTTGTGGGTGCGGATCTCGAAGGCCTCGCGCGACTTCTTGTCGACGTGGGGCGAACGCAGTACGCAATACTTGTTCTTGATCGTCGGCAACGGAATCGGACCCGCTACCGTTGCCCCGGTCCGTTTGGCCGTTTCCACGATCTCGCCTGTAGATGTATCGAGCACACGATAGTCATATGCCTTCAACCGAATACGAATTCTCTGTCCTACCATTTGTTCCCCTTTGGGGAACAGTGGTCAGTGGTCGGTTCAAAATGCCCCAGGCATTTCACTGATCACTGTCCACTGCCTTCCCTGCTACTTCACAATCTCGGCAACCGTGCCCGCGCCCACCGTGCGGCCGCCCTCGCGGATCGCAAAACGCAGACCCTTTTCCAAGGCCACCGGCGTAATCAGCTCAACCTCAAG
>Ga0181520_10002307_pt1 | contig 35815 bp, 33 predicted proteins | sample PEATcosm2014_Bin_29_FD_132451 | JGI IMG/M metagenome (GOLD analysis project Ga0181520, IMG submission 132451) | Peatland microbial communities from MTU Mesocosm Facility, Houghton, MI, USA - PEATcosm2014_Bin02_30_metaG | ecosystem: Environmental > Terrestrial > Soil > Wetlands > Peat | place...
CGTCGGCTGGAAATGTAAACCGCAATTCCGCGGCAGAAAACGAAAAAGTGTCAGGGATGTCCCCGGTCTGAAATGTCAGGGATGATCCCGGCTGCACAAAAGCAGGGGATAGGGGTTAGGGGTAAGTAACAGCCCGCGGCTCTGGTCATTGTTCATTCTTTGATTGTGCGCCAAGCGATGGTAATTGTCTGCAACCACCTGCGGTGGGGCCAATCGCTCGCTCTTCGCTCGCATGGACTGCCTTGTCTCGGTTCACGAATACAGATTGGGGTTCGTGGTTTCCCAGGTCCAAAAGCGGGAGCTGGGGCACCCGGCCAAAACTCGCCTGCATTTCAAAAATCATCTTCACGCTGAAAAAACAAATCCCCGCCCATATCGCACGTTTACTACCCCGTCATCCGCGAAAAACCCGTATGTATCTCATTACGGGGCGAGAAACAGCCTTTCGTGATTTCGAGCTATTTCTGATTGACGCAACTTGGATATGGCTCGTGTTCGCCAGGGACAAGAGGACAGATTTTGATAGGAATCAACTTTTTCAATCTATCTTTCCATTTCGTCTCGTCGTAGACGATGGGTTGACTTGAAGCGGAGCCGCGTTCAGCCCACTGGATAATGTAGTTATCATCCTTACCCTGAATGGAAACAATCAGGGAAGACTCACTACGCACACCACCGCTATACTTTACGCTCCCGCAACCTGCCCACTCAATATAAGCATCGTGTCCGCTCACCTTCGCCAAGCTAATTTGCTTTGAAGAGTATGTGTCTGGACAAAGGCCTTTGAAAACATCTGCTCTTAGTTGAGCGCCCTTGAGAGCACTCATATTCGGGTAAGCGGAAAAGCCTTTATTGCCTGTTACCACTATCTTTTGAGAGTAAAGAGCCGACGGTTCGCCATCCGGCAACATTTCGATCATGTATCTGTCGCTTTTCGTGCTTTCTGCCCCTTGGTAGAATCCACTCGGGTAAGAAAAACTCACGAGTTCGCTGAAGATCGGCTTGATCGTCGAGATCGACGTGACAGCTTTCTTGTCGGCGCAACTCGGATAAGGCGCTGCCTCTCCGGGTATAATGGGACATACTTTGATTGGATTCAGCTTCTGTAACCGATCCGCCCACTTCGCGCTATCGAAGACCAAGGGTTGAGTTGAAGCGGGGCCGCGTTCAGCCCACTGAACCGTATAGTAATCGTTCGTGCCGTGTATTGTAACAATCAAGGCGGATTCGCTATGTATCCTTCCTTCTCCGCGCGGTCCGCTTCCATCGGGTTTCACGCTCCCGCAACTTGCCCACGCAGCATATGCATCATGGCCACTAATTTTCGTCGGGCCGATTGCCTGGGAAGTGTATGTGTCTGGACAAGCGTTTTTGAAGCCGGATACCATGCTATAAGAAAACTTGATCTCATCTAAATTCGGGTTGGCGGAAAGCCCCTTTTCGCCCGTCACTGTAACCATTTGCGACCATTGATGCACAGTTTCATCTTTCGGCACAAGTTCCACTTGATAGTGGCCGCCATGCGTAAATTCATCACCTGGATGGAATCCGGTTGGCCAGGAAAGATTTACAATTTCGCTCCACACCGGCATGGTCCAGCTAACGCTGCATGGGCTCCCATTTGGGTTGGTGGGGACGCTCTTGGTAGCGCCGTCTTCGACTCCTGACAGCATGAACGCCGTCTTCGCATCACATGGGTTGTTCGTATTGCTCTTCGGATTGCTTTGTGCTGTCAAAGATGTGCCTACACTCGACGCCAAGCATAGAAACAAAAAAACCGTCTTGCACATGGGTATCTCCCGATTCGCATTATACCTATTGATCGATTGCACTTTTACAAGTTGAAGAAGAATCAACCGTGTTTTCTAACATCAGTCCACCTTCCTGGAGATATTGAGCAGCACGCCAATGCTGGCCAGGGTGAAGAAGAGCGAGGTTCCGCCGTAGGAGATCAGGGGGAGGGGAATGCCTTTGGTGGGCAGCAGCGAGAGGACGACGCTGATGTTGAAGAAGGCTTGCAGCAGGATGGTGACTGTGATGCCGAAGGCGACGAGGCGGGCAAAGGAGTCCTGGCAGCGGAAGGCGACGCGCAGGCCACGCAAGCCGAAGGCCACGAAGAGCAGCAGGATCAAGATGGAGCCGATGAAGCCCAGCTCCTCGGCGATATTGGCGAAGATGAAGTCAGTGTGGGCCTCGGGCAGGAAGAAGAGCTTCTGCACGCCCTCCATGTAGCCGCGGCCGGTGACGCCACCGGTGCCGACGGCGATCAGCGACTGATAGATGTGGAAGCCTGCGCCCTGCGGATCGGAGTCGGGGTTGAGGAAGACCAGGATGCGGCGGAAGCGCCAGGGAACCAACAAGAGCAGCGCGGCCAGAAAGGGCAGCGTGGCGCAGAGGCCGATGGCGAGGTACTTCCAATTGATGCCGGCTAAAAACAGCATCAGCGCGGTGACGCCAGCCAGCACCAAAGCAGTGCCCAGATCAGGCTGGCCAACAATCAGCACGATAAACACAGCTGGAATGAGAACGGCGCGCGGCAGGGTATTCTTCCAGTCGTTCATCTTGTCCAGGCGCGTGGAGAGAAACCAGGCCAGAAAGAAAACCAGTACGGGTTTAGCGATCTCTGACGGCTGTAGAGAGAAGTCGGCAAAGCGAATCCAGCGGTGAGTGTTATGCGAGCCGGGAACGAGGAAGACCAGCACCAGCAGGAAAACGGTGACGCAGAGCGCGGAGTAGATGAAGCGCGGAGATTTATAGAGGGCGTAATCAATGTGTGAGAGGACTAGCAGAACCGCGAGGCCAGCAAGCGCCCAGAGAGCCTGCTTGCCGACAAAGGTCCACTCGGAGTGATAACGCTCCTGGGCCACGATAGCCGATGCGGAGAAGACCATCACCAGGCCAGCGACGATCAGCAGCACGGTGATAAAGAACATCCATTTATCGACGCCAGCGAGCTTGGCCATGGATCAATCCCTTAATCCTTTGACGAATTGCTTGAAGGCGCTTCCGCGTTGCTCGTAGTTTTCAAATTGATCGTAGCTGGAGCAGGCGGGGGCGAGCAGAACCACCTCGCCGGGACGCGCTGCCGAGGCGGCTGCGGCGACGGCTTTCTCCAATGTGATGCAGGAGTGGATGGGCACCACGCCGCGCAGTTGCGACTCGATCTTCTCCGCCGCCACGCCAATGGTATAGACGGCGCGCACGCGCTCGCGCAGCAGATCGGCGAGCACGGTGTACGGAGAGCCTTTGTCCTTGCCGCCGAGGATGAGGTGAATGCCGCCACTGAAGGCGGCGATGGCCTTGGAGGTGGCATCCACATTGGTGGCCTTGGAGTCGTTGTAAAACTCGACGCCGTTGCGGGTAGCGACGAATTCGAGGCGATGCTCGACGGCCTTGAAACTTTCAATGGCACGGCGAATGACGTCGTCTGTGACCCCAGCCAGCCGCGCGGCAACCACTGCGGCCAGCACATTCTCGACGTTGTGCGCGCCCTTGAGCGGGATTGCGCTGAGCGGCATCACGCGCTCAGTGGCTGCCTCTTTCCCGGAGCGGTAGACGAGCTGCCCGTCCTCGACCCAGGCTCCCTGCGCAACCGCGTTCTCAATCGAAAACCAATAGGCCTTGGCTTTGGAACGCTTGGCGGCGGCAATGCAAGGTTCGTTCCCGGCGTTCAGCACCAGGCAGTCATTGGCGTTTTGCCGGGCAAAGATGCGCTCCTTGGCCGCGCAGTAGTTTTCAAAGCTGCCATGACGGTCGAGGTGATCGGGAGTGATGTTGAGTATGACGGCAATCGAGGGATGAAACTCGTCGGTAGTTTCAAGCTGGAAGCTGGAGACTTCGAGGACCGACCAGCTTTCGTCGCTGGAGGCGTCGATCAGCGAGACGACCGGCACGCCGATGTTGCCGCCGACCAGCGTGGACAAACCGGCGCTGGTGAGGATCTCGCCCAACAGCGCGGTGGTGGTGGTTTTGCCGTTGGAGCCGGTGACGGCCAGAATCTTGCCCTTGAGGAAGCGGGCGGCGAGTTCGAGTTCGCCGATGACGGGCAGGCCGAAGTGCTTGACCTGCGCGAGTTCTGGAGTGTCGAGCGGCACGCCGGGCGAGACGACAATCAGATCTTGGCGGCGGAAGGTGAGCAGACCGTGGCCGCCGGCCTCGACCATGATTCCCTGTTCAATCAGCGTGGGAATTTCTTTGGTCAATTGATCGGCGGAGCGAACGTCAGAGACGGTCACCTGCGCGCCGCGGCGGCGCAGAAACAGGGCAGCCGCCAGACCGGATTTTCCCAGTCCGACGACGAGAACTTTCTTGTTTTTTAGATCCATCATCGGGTATGATCCTCGAACTTCCGCGACTCTCTTATTGTGCACCGCCCAGGGCGCCTCACGGGCCTTGTTTAACGCAATTTCAACGTGGTGAGTGCAAACAATGCAAACACCAGGGCACCGATCCAGAAGCGGGCGATGACTTTGGACTCGCTCCAGCCTAACTGTTCGAAATGATGATGCAGGGGAGCCATCTTGAAGATGCGTTTTTTGTTGCGCAGCTTGTAACTGCCGACCTGGAGGATGACGGAGACCGCTTCGAGAATGAAGATGCCGCCGATGAAGGGCAAGAGCAGCTCCTGGCGAATGATGATGGCGACCGTGCCGATGGCCCCGCCCAAAGCCAACGAACCGACGTCGCCCATGAAGATCTCCGCCGGGTGGGAGTTGTACCAGAGAAAGCCGATGGAAGCGCCCACCATGGAGCCGCAAAAGATGGTCAACTCGCCAACCTGGGGCATACGCTGGAGTTCAAGGTAATCGGCAAACACGACGTGGCCGCTGATATAGGTGAGCACAGTGAGCGCGCCGGCGGCGATGATGGTGCAGCCGATGGCGAGACCGTCCAGCCCGTCGGTGAGGTTGACGGCGTTGGAGGAGAAGACCAGCACCAGGGTGACGAAGATGATGAAGGGAAGAAATGCCAGCAGTCCCAGGTGCGGGATGGTGCTGGGCCAGAAGTGCCATAGCAGGTCAGGCCGCCAACTCTTGATGAAGGGCACGGTCAACTGCGTGGAGAAGAGTTTGAACTGTTCCAGCAGCACCAGCGCCACGGCCACGGCTGCACCGGCGAGGCCCTGCCAGAGGAGTTTGGAGCGCACCGTGAGGCCCAGGCTGCGCTTCTGGACGACTTTGATGTAGTCGTCGGCAAAACCGATGGCTCCAAATGCCAGCGTGGAAAAGACAACGATCCAGACGAAGTAATTGGTGGGGTCGGACCAGAGCACGGTGGGAAGTAGAACCGCGATGCCGATCAGCACTCCGCCCATGGTCGGAGTGCCGGATTTCTTCAGGTGGGTCTGCGGGCCGTCGTCGCGGACGTACTGGCCAATTTGAAACTCGCGCAGCTTCTGAATCACCCACGGTCCGATGAATAACGCGATCACGAGCGCCGTGCCCGAGGCGAAGGCGGTGCGAAAGGTGAGGTAACGGAAGACTCGGAACGGGTGAAAGAACGGAAACAGCTTTTCGTAGAGCAGCCAGTAAAGCAAAGGGCCTCCAGAGCCGGCGTGAGGCTGGTTTCACTTGATTTTACTAGGCCGGGGGCCGGCTGAGGCGAGGAAATCAGGTAGCGTGGAAGATTCCATCCATACCCTGCCCGGGAATAGAAGCGCAAAAGTAGTTTCGACACTACTTCCCCGCGTTACTCGTACCGCAGCGCCTCGGCGGGCAAAATGCGCGAGGCGGCCGACGACGGATAGAGCGTGGCCAGCAGCGAAATGCCGATGGAGACTACGGAGACAATCAGGCCGTCGAGCGGGCGCGGAGCGAAGGGCAGCGTGTCGATGGAATAGACTTCGGCGGATAAGTGGATGAAGTGATAGTGTCCGCCGGCCCAGGCGGCGAGATAGCCGAGCACTAATCCCAGAGCGGTGCCGATAAGGCTGATGAGAAAACCTTGCAAGAGAAAGATGCTGCGAACCTGCGCCGGCTCGACGCCGAAACTCATCATCACGGCGATGTCACGGGTTTTTTCCATCACCATCATGGTGAGCGCGATGAGAATGTTTAGCGCGGCGACGATGACGATCAGCGCGATGATGATGAAGGTGACCACCTGTTCGAGCTTGAGAGCGCGGAAGAGTTCGCGGTTGACCTCCATCCAGTTGGAGGTCATGAAACCGCGTCCGGCCTCGTGCTCGATGGCGCGGGCGATCTGCGGCGCGCGGTAGAGATCGTCCACTTTGAAGCTGATGACGGAGAGCAGGTCCGGCTCGCTGAAGAGGCGCTGCGCGTCGGCTAGGCGCATGAAAGCCATGGCCGAGTCGTATTGATAGAAGCCGGAATGGAAGATGGCGGCGACGCGGAAGCGCTGATAGCGCGGCACCAGGCCCATCGGCGTCAGCTCGCCCTGCGGGCTGGTGACCAGAACGCTGTCGCCGACCTGCGCGCCGATCTGCTCGGCGATCTCTTTGCCGAGAACCAGCGCGGGATACGGCGTGTTGAGGGCGGTATCGCCGGGCCGCGACTGCGCGCTGACGTTGGGCGCGCCGGGATCCAGGTCATTGGCCGAACCCGCGGTGATGGTATCGAGCAAGCTGCTGACGGTGCGCTCTTCCGAAGGAATGATGCCTTTGATCAGCGCGAAGCCGGCGCGTGGGCCGCGCGAAATCAGCACCTGCCCATAGATTCCCGGCGCGGCGGCGGTGACGTGTGGCACGCGGCGCAGTTTTTCCACCAGCGGCTGCCAGTTGCGAATGCCGTCGGCCTCGACGCGCATCAGGTCCACATGGGCCGAAGCTCCCAGCAGCCGGTCTTGCAGGTCGCGCCTCATGCCGTTGGTGATGGCCAGCGCAATGATCAGCGCGGCCACGCCCGCGGCCACACCCGCAATCGAGATGGCCGTGACTACGCCCACCACGGCTTGCCGCCGCTTGGCTCTGAGATACCGGCTTGCTATGTATAACTCGAATCGCATTGCGCCTCAGTGGATCATATAGCATTTCAAAATTGCGCATTGAAGGGTACGGGCTTCAGCCCGTACATTTCACCAGCAGATTATGATCGTCGGCTTTAGCCGCCGAGGGAATGCGTACCGGCAAAAGTAAATTCCCTCAGGGGCTAAAGCCCCATTGAATTCATCGCTCAAATGTACGGGCTGAAGCCCGTACCCTTCACCCAAAACCAGCTACTTGTCTTTCACTGCAATCACCGTTTTGGCCGCGCCAACATTCTCGTGCCGGTCGTAGACGCGAACAGTAAACAGATGTTCTCCGATTTTGCTATCCGCGGGCACGGGAATCGAAAGATCATAGTGCTCGCGTTTGGAATCAGAGAGTCCTCCAACCGGCTCGATATACTGCCACTGCCCTGCGTCCAGCGAGTACTCGGCGCGCGCGATCGGCGATGTTGCGTCCTCCGCGTCGAAGGACACGTGGATTGACGGAAGGCAAATCCCTGCACATACGACAACAGGGTGAAAAATTGCTTCAAGGTGAGTCACCACCGGCGGCGTGGTGTCCACCTCGAAGCGCTCGCTTACCTTCTCGCCGGTAAGAGCATCAGTTGGAGTGTGCGAAGGCGCGTCGCTGGCGACGACCTTGATCTGATAGCCGCCGTCGGGAATCAACGCGGCGTCGAAGCTATAAGCCTTGTCGGTGAGGCCGTCCTTGAGCAGCCGCCAAACACTCTCGCCGTCTCCGCGCAGATAGAGCGAAAAGGTCAGCTCATCGCCGTTGTCGTCGTGCGCCGCCCAGCGAACGGTGACGGCGGTGCGGTCTTTGGCAGCCTGCAACGGCGCGGCTCCCGCGTCAAAGCTCATGTTGTTCTGGCCAGACGAGGGAAAGGCGATGTTGCCCGTAGGCGGCTGGCCGCCACCCTGACTTTGCACGTTGTAGCGCGCGCCGGTCACCACCACCACATCGTCCACCACCGGAGCGGCATTGACCGGCAGGTAGTTGACGCCCACCGAGCCCAACACCGCATTCGTTCTCAAGACAGCCTTCCATTGCAGATAGCGTCCAGCAGGCGAGGCCACGGTGCCGTCCTTGATCGGCAGCCACTCGGACCAGCCCCAATCGGCGCGGCCGCGCGCGGGTTGCTCGACGTTGCCAGTGCGAGTCAGCAGTTCATAGTTGGTCGAACCCGGCTCGACCTCGACGCGACCAAAGCGAGCGAGAGCACCCGTGTCCAGCACATCGCTGGCGTACTCGTGTTTGTCGGAGCGCCCCAACACAACCAGCTTGCCGGTGTTGCCCGTGCCGATGATGATGCCACCCATCTCTTCCGCGTCCTGTACAACGGCCATGCTCAGCCCTTGCTGCGCTTCCAGGTGAGCGATGTCGGCGAAGCTGCCGTCGTCGGCAATTCTAAAGACGCGTCCCCGATTGCCGGTGAGCACAATCAGGCCCTCGGGCCGCGCGGTCAGCGCGTAGACAATCTCGTCCTTGCCTGCCCATAGCTTGCGCGGCGCTTGCCCTTCAACCAGCGCATAGATCTCGCTGCCTTCGGGAAGCGCGGCGCTGGTGTTGGCCGCCTGCATGGAACCCGGCTGCACCACCATCATCGACATCGACGCTGTCCCCTGCACCGGCAAAGGCGGCAGCGGATTATGGCTCTTGTCGCCCACGCTGGCCGCGTAAATCGTTCCGTTGGCCGCCACGGCAACCGAGGTGATCTCGCGCCGTGGCGCCTCGAAGAGCACGTAGCCCTTGCCGTCGGGGCTGATCCGATAAACAAGGCCGCTCCCGTCCGTACCGGCGATCAGATTGCCCTTCGCGTCCCAAGCCAACGAGCGAATGTGCGCCTCGTCGCTCTTGAAAAAGACTTCCGGCTTCGCTCCGGGCTTTGTCACGTCAACGCGATAGATCACGCCTGGCCCGCCCGTGGCGATATAAAGCCTGCCCGATGCATCGAAGGTCATCTCCCATATGTAGTGGGATTTTTTGTCACTTTTGTCAGCCTTGTCTTTGGAATCGCTCTCATCAAAGGCTGCCGCGTCAAAGACCACCGTGGCGCTGGCTTCATCCTGTTTGGCCGTCGCATCGGCCTTCAGGCGATAGACCTTGCCGCTGGACACAGTAGCAGCGTAGAGCGCGCCATCCGGCCCCAGGCGGACCACTTGCACAGACAGGTCCTTGCTCTCAAAGAGCGTGATGGGTTTATCACCCTGCCTGCCTCCCGTGCGCAATACGGTCGCAGGCGAGGCGGTTCCCACGTAGGCCGTGCCGCTTTTGTCCACAGCCACAGACCAGACGTAACTCGAGGGCGTGGTCGCCAGCTCGTTCAAGCCCGGCCCTTCGCGCAATTGGCCGTCGCTGGTCAGCGCAACCCCTTGCGGCGTGCCTTTTTCAAACTCCTCCAGCCGCGACTGGGTCCACAAATGCGTTCCCTGGGCTGGGGCGGTGAGCGAAGCAAGAGCCATCCCAGCCGCGGCCAGCGCGGAGAGACGGAAGGCAGAACGGGAGCAGCGAATCGTACGGAAGGAAAGAAACATACTGCCGTTGAGTTTACTAAAGTTGGCTGAAAAGAGGCATATTACGGACGGGGGTAACGAGTGGTGCGGATCTCTCTGAATCGAGGTTGGGGTAAGATAGTAACAACCGGTGAAGCTCCATATCTCCCCAGGGAGGATAAAATGACGACAATCCAACTCACACTGCCCGATCAACTGGCGCAAGAGGCGGAGCGCGCTGGACTGCTCTCTCCTGAATCGCTGGAAGAGTGGTTGCGCAAACAATTAAAGGCCAAGGCGGCCGAACAGTTGTTTGCCGCCATGGATCGCATGGCCGCAGTGGAGACGGATGAGGACTTCTCGCCGGAGGCCATGGCTGAAGAGGTCCGGGCCATGCGTGCGGAGCGGCGCGCAAGACAGAAGGTCGCATAGACGATGCGATGCGTCCTGGACACGAACATTGTGCTGTCAGGAATGTTATGGACTGGAAGCCCGCGCCGGATATGGACAGCGGCGCAACACGGCGAAATCGAGTTGTTCACAAGTGCGGCGCTGATTAAGGAGCTGCGAGATGTGCTCTCCCGCTCCAAATGTGCAATGCGGCTTGCGGAAGTCGGCTTTTCTGCCGGTCATCTCATGAAACTATACTCGAATGTGGCGACGCTGCTCGATCCGTCACTCGTGCCGCGCCTCGCCCCCGACCCGGATGACGATGTGGTCATCGGCACGGCGCTGGCCGCCAAAGCCGACTTTATTGTTACCGGAGACAGGACGCTGCTCACCGTAGCGGGATATGAAGGCGTGCGTATTGTTTCGGTCAGTGAGGCTTTGGATGCCATTGCCCAGAAAGCATCCCACAACAAGCAATAGCGCGGATCGGGGGCAAGTTGAAGTTCCTAATCTCCCACTCTTGCCGCAAAAAACGCGTCAAGGATGGGGCACCCGGCCATGCCCAGGCGGCTCGCCCGCCCTTGATCCGCTCATCAATGAATGGGTGCCCCACCCTTCCCGCGTTTTTTGCGGGAAGGGTGGGATACCACGGACCCCAAACTGCTGAGTTCGAACCAGGCGCCAGCTCCCGCGCCTTTTCTCTGGCGCGGACCAGCCGAAGGCAGTTGGCCGCACCGCAGGTGCTTAATGCCGGAAGTGCCGCATTCCTGTAAAGACCATCGCCATGCCTAGCTTGTCGGCGGCGGCGATGACTTCTTCGTCGCGGACCGAACCTCCGGGCTGGATGACGGCGGTCGCGCCGGCGGCGGCTACGGCTTCAAGGCCGTCGGGGAAGGGGAAGAATGCGTCCGAGGCGGCGACGCAACCCTTGAGCGGCAGCACAGCCTTCATTGCGCCGAAGCGGGCGGCATCCACGCGGCTCATCTGGCCGGCACCGACGCCGAGGGTCTGGGCGTCTCGCGCGTAGACGATGGCGTTCGACTTGACGTGCTTGCAGACGCGCCAGGCGAAGAGCAGGCTGCGCAGCTCCTCGGCTGAGGGCGGACGCCAGGTGACGATCTTCAAGCCGGGATCGAGCGCCGTCGCATCGATGCGGCCGGTGTCAGCGTCCTGCATCAGCAGCCCACCTGACACGTGCTTGACGACGGGCCTCGGAGGCGCGGAGGCGACTTCAACGAGGCGCAGATTCTTCTTGGCGCTGAAGCGCTCGCGGGCCTCGGGCGTAAAGGCCGGAGCGGCGATGGCTTCAACGAAGAGCTTGGCGATCTCGGCCGCGGCGTCGGCGTCCACGGTGCGATTGATGCCGATCACTCCACCGAATGCCGAGACGGGATCGCAGGCGAGAGCCTTGGTGTAGGCTTCAAGAATCGTCGAGCCGGTGGCCGCGCCGCAGGGGTTGGTGTGTTTGACGATAATGACAGCAGGCTCATCGAACTCCTGCGCCAGTTCCCAGCAGGCGTCGAGATCGACGAGGTTGTTGAAGCTGAGTTCCTTGCCTTGCAGTTGGTGAGCAGCGGCAATTCCCTGCCCTGAGCCGTCGGCGTAGAGCGCTGCGCGCTGATGGGGATTTTCGCCGTAGCGAAGGGATTGCGCAAGCGGAAAGTTGATGCGCAGCGTGGTGGGCACCTGCGGTGCGGCAGACGCCTTCGGCACAGCCTGATCGGGTAGCGGAGCATCGGAGATCTGATCAAGCTGGTTGGCGATAGCCGTGTCGTAGGCCGCCGTGGTGGAGAAGGCCTGACGCGCCAGCCGCCATCGGGTTTCGCGGCTCAAGGCGCCGTGGGCGCTTTTCAACTCTTCGATCAGAGCGGGATAGTCGGCGACGCGCGTCACGATGGCCACGTCCTCGAAGTTTTTGGCCGCCGAGCGCACCATCGATGGGCCGCCGATGTCGATGTTCTCGATCAGATGACCAAAGGCGACGCCAGGTTGAGCGGCGGTCTTTTCGAATGCGTAGAGGTTGACCACCACCATATCAATCGGCTCGATGCAATGGGCGGCGACGGCGGCCTCGTGTTCGGCATTGCCGCGAATGTAGAGCAGGCCGCCATGGACTTTGGGGTGCAGCGTCTTCACACGGCCATCAAGCATCTCCGGAAAGCCTGTCAGTTCACTGATGTCCTTGACGGCCAGACCGGCCTCGCGCAAGGCCCGCGCCGTTCCGCCGGTGGAAACCAGCTCCACGCCAAAGCCAGCCAGAATCTGGGCAAACTCCACCAGTCCGGTCTTGTCGGTCACACTCAGCAACGCGCGTCGAATCCGCTTTTCCGCACTCACAGTTCAACTCCTGATTGGGGGTTCCACTCAACTCCAGAGTACAACGTATGGGGTGGCACGAGGCAAAACCCATCCCGATGAGGAATCAATGAGTGTGTGCGGAAGAAGTAGAGGCTGCGCGGTTGCAGGAAATGCATTAAAGTTGAAGGATGGGAAGTTATCCCCCCACTCCTCCACCTTACGAACAAGAATCTGTTCGCGAGGGCCCGGTTCCCGAGCCAGAGTTGCTGTCTCCGGAGTCCGGCTTCGATCCGGCGCCGCCGTCGACCCGCCAGCGCTCCTGGTGGGCTTACGCGCCGGCTACTTACGCGCTGGTGGGCATCAATTGCCTGGTTTTTTTGGCCATGACTTATAAAGGGGTCAGCATCTGGGGTTCCACCACCGATCAACTGAAGCAATGGGGAGCCGACAACGCCGGTTCTGTTCTGGTTTATGGCGAATGGTGGCGCATCGTCACCGCGATGTTCGTGCATGTGGGCTGGATTCATCTGCTGGGAAATATGTGGTGCCTATGGAATCTTGGCCTTCTGGCCGAACCGGTGATGGGTTCAGCGGGTGTGCTGGCGGTCTACATCCTCACCGGCGCTGCGGGCAATCTGCTATCGACGCTTTACAACTGGACAAAAAACTATCCGGAGTGGATGACAACTCACAGCCTGACAGCATTTCCATACGGCGCAGGTGCCTCCGGAGCCGTCTTCGGCATCGCTGGAGCGCTGATCGTTCTGCTCAAGTCGCATCTGCTGCCGGTGCCGCCTCTGGAGCTGAAAAAGCTGCGCAGATCAGTGATCTACTTCGCCGCCATTAACCTGGTGATCGGCTTTTCCATCAGCCTGAATTTCGTGGTAGCGCACACGGGCGTGAGCATCGACAATTCGGCCCACCTGGGCGGCGTTCTGTGCGGCTTGCTCTTCGCGGCCCCTATGGTTCCGCGGATCGGCTCGCCTCGCGATCTATTTCACTTCCGCCGCCGCGCGGCCACGGTAATGGTAGTGGGAGTTCTGGTGCTCTTCGGCTTTTATCTGGCACAGTTGCCTCGTTAACGGGGCATCCTCTTGCGCTTGCATCCTGTGCAACAATGTTTTTTGTAAGCTGGCCGATAACTTTCAACCCCTGGAGGCAGAACATGGAACGCCGCGTATTTCTCAAGCAGGCCGCCATCACCGCCGCGGCCGTTGCATCCACCAGCAAGGTCAACGCATCGGCTTCGACGCCGGCAAACCCCATCGCCCGCCGTCCGCTGGGCAAAACCGGCGAGCAGCTTTCGATCATCGGCTTCGGCGGAATTGTGGTGATGAACGAGGAGACCGGCGCGGCCGCGAAAATTGTAGCCGAAGCCGTGGACCGCGGCGTGAATTATTTCGACGTCGCGCCCAGCTACGGCAACGCCGAAGAGCGGCTGGGACCAGCTTTGGCGCCCTATCGAAACAAGAGTTTTCTGGCCTGCAAGACCGACGGCCTTACCAAGGAGGCCGCGCGCGCGGACCTCGAAGAATCACTCAAACGGCTCAAGACCGACCACTTCGACCTCTACCAATTTCATGCGCTGACCAAGAAGGCGGATCTGGAGAAGATTTTTGGCCCAGGCGGCGCAATCGAGACGATGGAGGCGGCCAAGAAGGAAGGCAAGATTCGCTTTGTCGGTTTCTCAGTTCACTCGGCGGAGACCGCGCTGGCAGCGATGGACCGTTACCCCTTCGACACCGTTCTCTTCCCCGTCAACTGGGTTCTCTTTTCCCAGGCCAACTTTGGCCCGCAGATTCTGGAGCGCGCACGGGAAAAGAAGATAGGGATTCTGGCTCTGAAGGCCATGGCAAAAGGTGTTTGGCCGGAAGGCATGCGGAAGAATCATCCGGAGCCCAAGTGCTGGTATCAGCCGGCGGCGTTTCCCGATGAGGCATCCCTCGGTCTGCGCTGGACGCTCGGCCATCCCGTCACTTCGGCGCTTCCGCCGGGCGAGGAACGCTACTTCCGCCTGGCGATGGATGTGGCGCAGAGTTACAAGCCGCTGGGCGCGGCCGAGGAGAAGACACTGCTGGCCGGCGGGCAGGTCGCCGAGCCGATCTTCCATCTGGGCAATGACGTGTAGAGGGAAGGCCGCGCTCTAGCGGGTCGCCGTGGCGGCGAACTTCTTCACCATGGCCAGCAGAAGCTTGCGGTCGCTCTCGTTCAAGTTGGTGGCGTAGCGGCGGATCTGGGTCAGAAAGCGCAACTCCTCGTCGGTGAGGTTCTGCGTGTTGAGTTTCCGGTTCGCCGTCTCGTCGGCGAAGAACTGGGTGATGGGCATATCCAGCGCCTGGGCGATCTTGGAGAGCGTGTCCAGCGAAGGCACGGTATGACCGTTCTCGACGCGAGAGAGATAGCAGCGCAACAAGCCGGTTTTCTTTTCAATGTCTCCCTGGGAAAGCCCTTTTTGCAGCCGGTAAGCGCGGACAGCGGTGCCGATCTTCATCATGGGGAATGTCCTGTTCGATGGCTGCCGGCGTTTACTTGCGCGGTAGCAATCAAAAGATTATTAACGTGAAAGTTAACATGGGTCCGGTGAGAATGCAAGGGAATTACAGCGTTCCGGCGCGCCTCTGCTATGCTGATTGTTTGCCTGGACAGGAGGGATTTATGCCGGAACACAGGGCGCGGAAGCACCATCAGGACCGGGTGGCGGAGACGTTGCGCGAGGAGATTGGCGTCCTGATCGAGGGCGAGCTGGTGGACCCACGCATCAATCTTTGCTATGTGACCGAGGTGGCATTGAATCCCGGCGGCAAGTCGGCGCGGGTTTATGTGGCCGTAGACAGTTCGGTCAAGGATATCGCCAAGGCCGAAGAGGAGACAGTTGCCGGGCTGGAGGCGGCCAAAGGCTATATCCGCTATGAGTTGAAGGAGCGGATGGGAGTGCGCCATGTGCCTGAACTCAGCTTCCTTGCCGACCGCTCAGGACGCTTTCAAGCGCGCATTGAAGAGCTGATGGACCGGCAGCGCAAGCGGCAAAAGGCAGCCGCGCAGCAGAGTCCTTTCTCTGAACCCGCAGCACCGGTGGAGTAGGCTCGGCCCGCCTGACGGGGTTGGCCGGGCTGGTTCTGCCGAGAAAGTCCCTTGAGATTTCGCCCGAATCTGTTAGCCTTGTCCCTGTCGAAGCACAGACTCGAAGCCATAGCCGGTCAGCTCCCCCCAACCGTCCTGACCGAAACCGGTAATGCCTGTTTGCGTGCGGCAGGTTAAGTCTGATCGTTGGAGAAACGCTGAAAGTGGAAACTTTTCAGGAACCATCTGCCGCGGATTCGCCCCAAGGTTGGCGCAGGCGGCTGCCTCATTGGGCAACCGTGCGCGAGGCATCCGTCTTTCTCGGCTTTGTCCTCTTCTTTCTTCTCTATGGGCAAACCCCGTTAACGGGTGGCGCCGGACTGGGCCTGGTGGGCGCCGATGAACCCCGATATGCGCAGATTGCGCACGAGATGCTGGACCGCTTCGACTCGGCGCACACGCTGAAGAGCCGCTTGAGCGCCTGCGTCACGCCCTATCTCTACGGCAAACCCTGGCTGGAGAAGCCGGCGCTCTACTACTGGCGGGCGATGGCCGTCTTCCAGGAGTTCGGTATGCACGACTGGAGCGCCCGGCTGCCTTCTGCCACCTTCGCCTTCATCATGGCGGCGCTGATCTACCTGCATATGAGGCGATTCCGCCCTGGCGGCCACCTGGACGCGGCGCTGATCACGGTGGCCTGCGCCGGCATCGTCGGCTTCGCCCGCGGCGCATCCACCGATATGCAGATGGCGGCGCCGTTGGCCATCGGCCTATTGGGCTGGTACGCCTGGTACGAAACTGACTCCAAGTTCTGGCTCTTCGACATCTACTTCTTCACCGGCGTGGCCACGCTGGCCAAAGGGCCGGTAGCGCCGTTTCTGGCGCTGGCGATTGTTGCCGCCTTCGCCTTGCTGCGCCGCGAGTGGTCGATTCTGCGGCGGTCGTTCTGGTGGCCGGGAGCGCTGCTTTATCTGGCGATCGTGCTGCCCTGGTTCATCGCCGTGCAGTACAAGAATCCCGACTTTTTCCGGGTGTTTTTCCTGGAACATAATCTGGAGCGATTCGGCACCAATCTCTATCAACACCAGCAACCCTTCTGGTATTACCTGGTGGTGGTGCTGCTGGCGGTAATGCCTTGGACTGTGATCGCGGTACGGGCGCTGATTGACGGCATTCAGACCTCTGTGTGCGAGTGGCGCACGCGCGGTTCCGCCAATTGCAAGCCCTGCGCCAACCGTCCCGGGGATGCCTTTCCCGAGTTTCTGGTGCTGTGGGCGCTGATTCCCATCCTCTTTTTCTCCTTCTCGCATTCCAAGCTGCCCGGCTACATCCTGCCCTCGATTCCGCCCATCACCATCCTCACCGGCGACTATCTCTTCCGGCGCAGGCAGGCGGGGTTGAACCGTTGGGTGCTGATCGGCCATGCGGTGCTTTGCGGCTTGATGACGCTGATCGCGCTGCTGCTGCCCTGGTTTGTGGCTCACGGCCGGCAGATGCCGCCGCTTCATGCGCTGGCGGTGGCGTTCGTGGCCTCCTGCGGCGCGGCGCTGCTGATCCTGATCGTGGTGAAAGGCTATGGCGTGGCCCGGCTGCGACTGGTTACCTCTGGGGTTCTGGTGGTGCTGGTGCTGTTTATCTGTGGCGTGGGCCCGTTTTTCGGCATTCCAGCCATCAGTCAAACCAAGCGGGTGATTCACCTGCTGGACAACTCTTACTCGGCGCGCCCGCTGGCCGAGCGGCTGGCTGCCGCGGCTCCCGCTGATGAAACAGTCGCGGTTTTCCTTGTCCGCCCGCAAACCGAGTACGGACTCTCGTTCTACCGGAATCGCGAAGTGGTCAACTACAAGGAGAGCGGCGTTCCCGATGAGCAGCACCTGCTGGTGGCGCGCATGACCGGGCGCGATGGCGTTGATTTGCATACCCAGGCCGCGCTCGAAGAGTACCTCGAAGGCCGTCGCTATGAGCAGCTCTTCAGTTGGCCGGAGCAGGGGCTGGTGGTCTACATGGTGGGCAGCCGGTAAACTGATAAGTTGACAGCTAACAGTCAGCAGTTCGCGACTGTTAGCTGTTCGCTGTTTGCTGACAACCGGGAGAGAAGCATGGCATCGGGCGCGTCCTTCGAGATTCTCGATCTGCGTCACTTTACCGCGGCGGTCTTGCGCCCCGTGCTGGAGGTGGAGAGCGAGCTGTGGAAGCAGCGTCTGCACTGGGACTATTTCGTCTCCGCCAAGTTGCTGATGCAGTACCTCGACAGCCATATGCTGCCCGGCTACGCGGCTCTGGAATCAGGCCAGGTGATCGGCTATGCCTTCTGTGTTTACGAGGAGACCAAGGCGGTCATCGGCGACGTATTCGCGCTGCCCACTCCCGGCGTCGATGAGTGGTCGGCCGGCGAACTCCTAACTCGCGCTGTTTCCGCTCACGAGATTGAGGAGACGCTGCTCCGCCACCTCTTCGAGCTTCTGGTGAACTCGCCGCAACTAGACCGTGTGGAGTCGCAATTGCTGTTGCATCCCTCCGGCTCGTTTGCAGGAGTCTTTCACCAGGCGGGATTCCAGGTTCATCCGCGGCTTTTCATGGTGCGGCAGCTCGAGGGCTTCTTTGCTGCGCCGCGCGTGAATCTGCCCGCCGGGCTGGAGCTGCGCGCCTGGCGCGATGATGACCACAACCTCGCCGCGCGGCTGATCTCGGCGGCTTACAGCGGCCATCCCGACAGCGTGGTCAATGACCAGTACCGCTCGGTCCACGGCTCAATGCGCTTTCTCAACAACATCGTCCGCTACTCCGGCTGCGGCGTCTTTTCCGCGCAGGTCTCGCACGTGGTGGTGGATCGCGCCAGCAAAGAATTGGCGGCCCTGGTGCTGGGTTCGCGAGTCAGTCCGCAGAGCGGCCACATTACTCAGCTTTGCGTTCATCCGGAGTTCCGCCGCCGCGGCTTGGCGCGAATGCTGCTTACCCTGGCCGCCTCCTGCTTCCTGCGTCAGGGCGTCAGCGAAATCTCGCTCACCGTCACCGAAGCCAACTCCGATGCCATCGAACTCTACCGCACCGAGGGCTTTGATTGCACACACCGCTTCGACGCCGCGGTCTGGCAGCGGGAAAAGATCGCTTGAGGAAGCTGGACGCGTACAGGATCAACCGATCCGATGGAGCGCCTGGGCTCCGCCGATTACCGCATCCGTGACCAGATGATGATCCAATGTGTCCAACTGCCCGCCATGGGCGCGGGCAAGCGCCAGCAGGTAAGTGTCCGTCACTTGGCCGGAGTCGAGCAGGCGCGATGTGTCGACACGTTGCATGTCGAGAAGGCTCGCCTCGTCCGGCCAGAACTCGTGGCCACCCAAGCCGCGCAAATCGGAACCTTGGGGCAGCCATATTATTGAATTTGTGGAGATTGGCGGTTTGAGCTGCCTACTTCTTCAGCGGCTTGCGGGCAAAGTAGTAGAGCGAGCCGGCTAGCACGGCGAAGGCTAGAACCGCGACGGCGGGGTTGTCGGTGATGTGGAAGTGGATGGGGCTGATCGGGTTGTCAGGATGAACTGTCATCGCGTAGCCCTTGAGGCCCACGCCGACTAGACCGGCAATGCCGCCTGCCGCGATGAGTCCTGAGGCGAAGAGCGAGCCGGGAGAGACGTCGCCGTCGGCCTCGGGGTTACCACCGGCCTTCTTCACCGCCGCATCGACCATCCAGCGCATGACGCCGCCGGCAAAGATGGCCAGAGTGGTGCCGATAGAGAGATAAGCGCCGACTGCAAAGGCCAGCGAACGAATGCCCAGCAGTTCGACGGTGAAGACGATGGAAACGCCCAGCAGGACTAGTCCCCAGGGGAGCTTGCGGCTGAGGATGCCGCTGATTACCGTGGCCATAAGGCGGGCCTGGGGCGCGGCAATCTTCTCGCTGCCGATGCCGGGAATCCACTGTACCTCAATTCGCTTGGAGGTGGGCGAGTAGAGGTATTTGCCATCGGCCAGCTCCGAGGAGCCGAGCGCATTCAGGACGATGTATTCGCTCTTGGCGTGCATCGTGCTCTTCTTGTCCTCGCCAATCACCGGAATCTCGTTATTCAGGCCTTCGGGATTGGATTGCACCACAACGCCGGAGTGCTCGACGGAGAGATCCCAGGGCTGCGGCGCGGCGTGGAACTCAGTGAAGACGGTGTTCATCTTCTGGACGGTATAGCCGACGGCGAAGGTTGAGACCAAGATGCCGATGAGGAAGGCGTAACGCTGTTTGCGCGGCGTGGCGCCGATAAGGAAGCCGGTCTTGAGGTCCTGCGAGGTGTCGCCAGCCTCGCAGGAGGCAATGCAGACGACACCACCGATGGTGATGGCGAGAGCGCCGAAGGCCGGAGCGGTCCAGCCCGCGACGAGGAAGATGGCGCTGGTGGCCATTAAGGTTGCAATTGTCATGCCGGAGACCGGGTTGGCCGAGGAGCCGATGAGGCCGACGATGCGCGAGCTGACGGTGACAAAGAGGAATCCGAAGAAGACAATAAGCAAGGATGCGGCGAGATTTTCAATAATTCCGAGCTGCGCTCCGGGCACCGGCTTGAAGTAGAGGAAGAAGAACATGAGCACGACCAGAAGCCCGGAGCCGATGAGCGCCGTGCCCATGGAAAAATCGTCCTTGGTGCGGAGGGGCTTGGCGGCCGACGCGTCCTCGCCTTTGCTCATGTGCTTCAGGCCGGAGCTGAGCGCGGCGAAGATGGTGGGCATGGTCTTGACGAGGGTGATGAGTCCCGCGGCGGCGACGGCCCCGGCTCCCATGGGACGGATGTAGGTGATCCAGAGATCACCAGGGCTCATCTGCGCGATGGGGACGGTGCCGGGGTAGACAGGCCCGGGCAGCGCCTTGCCGAAAAAGTAGATCAGCGGCATCAGAACAAGCCAGGAAAGGACGCCGCCGGCAAACATCACGCCCGCAGTGCGCGGTCCGATGATGTAGCCCACGCCGAGATACTCGCTGGTGGCGTCGGCCTTGATGGAGGCGCCCTTGAGGACGTGCTGCGTGCCGAAGTCGGGGCGGAACTCGGGCGTGCCGGGCCAGGCGCCGAAGAGGTTTTCATTCTGGAAGAAGGCGTAGAGCGCGCCCAGGCCGAGGCCGAAGAAAACGCGGCTGGCGAAGGAACCACCCTTCTCGCCAGCGATGAGCACGTCGGCGCAGGCGGTGCCCTCGGGGAAGGCCAGGTTGCCGTGCTCCTCGACGATGAGCTGCTTTCTTAGCGGCACCATGAAGAGCACGCCGAGAAAGCCGCCGATCAGAGACAGCAGGAAGATGCGCGCGTATTCGAGATCGAAGCCGAGGAAGATCAGTGCCGGCAGGGTAAAGATCACCCCCGCGGCGATGGACTGGCCGGCGTTGCCGGTGGTTTGGACAATGATGTTTTCCAGTATCGAGTTGCGGCCGAAGGCGCGCAGTATGCTGATCGAGAGCACCGCAATCGGGATCGAGGCGGCCACTGTAAGGCCGGCTCTCAGGCCGACATAGACGGTGACAGCGCCAAAGATGAGGCCGAAGAACGAGCCAAGCAAAACGGCGCGTACGGTGAATTCGGGGCGATTCTCGCTGGGCGATACAAAAGGTTGAAACTCTGCCACCGTGGGCCTCCAAAAAAATGCAGGCAATCTTGCCGTCTTTCCCTGACAGGGAAGTGTAACAGCCCAGGGGTTGGAACCGGCAACGGCGCGCATCCCAATGCAGCGTCAATTGCCGGTTTTGTGAAGATCAGAGTTGCAAGCGAAGTTTCGCCTTGGTCAGCACCCATGCAATGCCAAGGATGAAGAAGGTAAAGATGAATGTCTTTACCACGCCCTGCCATCCTGAATTGAAGCTCGAGTCAATGATAGTAATCCCCATGGCGCTGAGCAGGAAGTACCATAAGTCGGGCAAGAGATAAGTCAGGAGCGTGTTGGAGCCGGCGGGGCGAACAAAGAAGGTCCAGCGGGTCCACTGCTTTACGTCGCAGATCCAATAGAGTAGCGTGAACAGCAGTACGCTGGCTCCAATGCTGTAGAGTGACCAAGTGGGGGTTGCGCGAATCTTCGAGATGCCGAGCGGAGTGAGCGCGCGGCCGGCCGCCAGCATCAGGACACCGAAAGAGACTGCATAAGTCATCGTACGGCGCAAGTTATCTCTTGCAGCGGCGCCAAGGAAAATGGAAGAAGTTATTACACCAGCCATGATGATGCAGGCCATTGCGCCGTTTCCAAAAGGCCATACATAGAGGGAACAATGCCTGGGAAGAGTAACGATCCTAGCGGTAGTAAAGGCGCACAGAGATACCAGCAGAACGAACCACACTGGCGGCGCCCACCTCCAGCGGCGTGTGGGAATGTACAGGATGGCTACGGCAAGATAACTCAGTGCGATCAGTCCGAGTATCTCAGGATAGGAGAAATTGAGCCATACGGCATGGCCGTCACGTCCTGTTCCTTGAAAAATCGCAAGCGATATGACAACGCCAACGAAGCCAAGGATACGAAGCACAAGGGAGTAGGCGGGGAAACGCTCCCACTTTTGATAAACATTCAGGTAAAGCATTGCGCAGACCAGCGCGATCACGGCCCAAGTGCTGCCGCTGATCGGCATTCGCAGGTCAGATCGTTCAGCATTGGCCAGGATCAATCCGAGCACAAGCAGGCTAAGCGAGCGAACGATCACGTGCATCCAAAGCAAGGGCAGCGATGAGTTACGTTTTAGTCTCTGCGAGACCGATAGAGGCAGCGACATGCCGACGACAAAGAGAAAGAATGGGAAGACCATATCGACATAGGTCATCACATCTTCGTTGGCGTGTGCGTGATAAGTCCACCAGGGCAAGCCTTGCACGCCAGAGAGCGCATTGACAAAGATCATCACCGCCATGGTCAGGCCGCGAAAAATGTCAATGGAAAGTACGCGTGGAGCGCCGATTGCGGGCGTCCCAATGATCGGTTGGGTTTTGACGGCAATGCTCATTGACTATCCTGTTTTCTGTCTGAGTGACTGTGTAGCGATTGGTTGATGGCTCCCAGCAGAGTTCCCGTGGGGTCGCTGAAGTAATCCCAGAACATAACTCCACCTAACTGGTGGTCGAGAACATACCTGGACTTGGCGGCGATTGATTCCGTATCTTCGTAGGAGATAAAAATATGCTGCTCGGCGCTGTAGAGATAAGGCGCCGAGGCGGTCGAATCCCAGTATCGAATGAATCCTGGGCTGATCACGGTTCCGTTTACTGGCCTATATTGCTCGGATCCCCGCGGAATAGCCTTGCCGGGTTGAAGAAAGCCATGATTGATGTCTGGAACCTCTCCCCATGCGTGACTGTAAAATGGCAGGCCAAGGAGAATCTTGCTGGCGGGCACTCCCGCACGCTCGAATGCCTGAATCGAGGCGTCGGCAGAGTAATTTCGAGGATCGGATGGGTTGGTAAACAGCGGCGCATGATGGCCAGTTAGCGGATCGGAACCAGGCTCGACGTAGTCGTAAGCCATCAGATTCACGGTATCGACGTACTTCTGAACCTTCTTCATCTCGGTATGAGCGAGATACTCGTTGGACGCTCCGGCGGCTATGGTGAGATAGAGCCTGCGATGACTCGTCTTGCTTTCTTGATTGAATCTCTTGCGCAATTCTTTAATCAGCAGTGTGAAGTTATGCTTGTCCTCGCTGCGGAAGCGATTGCCGGCGCCGGCCATTCCCGGATATTCCCAGTCGATATCGAGCCCATCGAGATCATAGCGGGCGAGAAAGGCCATCACGCTTTGGATAAACAATTCTCTGCTTTGCGGAGTAAGTGACACATCGGAGAAATTATTTGACCACGTCCATCCGCCCACTGAAACCAACACCGTGAGCGCGGGATTCTTGTGGCGGAGCGCGGTGAGACAGGCATAGTTTTCTGGATCATTGTCGAAGCCCGCGACCATGAGGCCATCCTTGATATTGGCGAAGGCGTAATTGATGCGGGTCAGGCTATTGGCATCGACCTGATCCGGCAACAGCGCCGCATGGGGCGTGAAGACATAGGCGACCACCATTGGTTGGGAGGGCTTGGCGGCGGCCCAGCAAAGCAGTGGCACACAGAGGGTGAGACCGATGAGTGAACAGCGGATTCCGAGCATAGAATCCTTTCTAAACTACAGTACCAAAGATTCGTCAAGTTTACTATGCTAAATGTCAGCTTGCGCAGTTCGGTTTTGGCGGTAGGGCGGCTTAAGATGGGATGGGACGTATGATTGCCTGCCCCAATGCGCTGTCTGACGGTTCCAGGTTGAATCTCATATTGAGAAAGGATGGCAGATCATCAAGAACTCAAGGTTATTGCTGGCAGTTTGTGGGGGCGCGCTTTGCGCTCATGCGTGTTTGGCGCAGATTCGCGTGCTTGTTGACCAGGTGGGCTACGAAACGCTGGCGCCGAAGCAAGCGATTGTGGCCGGTTCCGATCAGGATCACCCGCAATCGTTTGCGCTGATCGATGAGGATTCGGGAAAGACCGTCTTCGAGGGGCAGCTGGAAGCAGCGGGAAAGGTCTATAACTGGGAAGGCCGCGTCTTCTGGAGAGCGGAGTTTTCGTCATGGCAAAAACCGGGGCATTACGCGCTTCAGGTGAAGACGGACGGCGGTGGAGCGAGTTCGTGCGACTTCGAGATTGCCGACGATATTCTTGAGCGCAATACTCTGTCGAATGCAATTTTTTATTTCAAAGGGCAGCGGGCGAGCGGAGATATGGACCGCGCGGATCGGCGCCTGCTGGCTCCGGGCAGCGAGAGTGAGTTTGTGGATGTGCACGGAGGCTGGTACGACGCGACAGGAGACTACGGAATTCATTTATCGCATCAGAATCCTACCTCGTACTTCAATCCGCAACAGGAGCCTTTGGCGGCGTGGAGCCTGTTGAAGAGTTATAACGTTTTGGTTGCGCGGCATAATGACGACTTTAGCGAATACGAGCGGCGGATGCTGGATGAAGGACTTTACGGCGCCGATTTTCTGACTCGGATCAAGCGGCCCAAAGGCTCGTTTTTCGAGACCATTTCCTCTCCGGGAACAGGTAAACTTGCGAAGGACCGGACGATTGGGAACTCAAATTATCGCACACGGATCAAGTTGCAAACTGAAGAGTCTACGGAAACGAGCGACAAGGCCGACGGGCCGCATACTTACGAAGCGAGTTTTCGCGCTGGCGGAGGAATGTCGATTGCCGCGCTGGCGCTGGCCAGCACGATGCCGGAGGATGGCGAGTTGACGCGGGCGGAGTATTTGAAGGCGGCAGAAGAAGCGTTTCAGTTTCTCGACACGCACAATCGCGAATTGCTCAATGATGGAGCGGAAAACATACTAGACGACTATTGCGCGCTGATGGCGGCGACCGAACTTTACAACGCAACACACAAGGAAGCCTATCGGGCGGCGGCTGACCGCCGCGCGGCTCGACTAATGACGCGGCTTACTTCGTCAGGGCGGTGGAAAGACTATTGGAGGGCCGATGATGGAACGCGGCCATTTTTTCATCCAGTGGACGCGGGGCTGCCGGCAATCAGCCTGCTGGAATACTTTCAGATTGCGGCGCCGGCTCAGCAAGCGGCGGTGCTGCAAACGGTAGAGCGATCTTTGAAGTTCGAGTTAGGAGTAACTTCGGAGGTCAATAATCCCTTTGGATATGCGCGTCAATTCGTTCGCATGGGAGACGGAAAATTGCGGACCGTGTACTTTTTCCCTCACGACAGCGAGGCTGCGCCGTGGTGGCAGGGAGAAAATGCACGGCTTGGATCGCTGGCCGCCGCGGCGCGCATGGCTGTTCCGTTGTTCATGGATAAGCCGGAGTTTCAAGCGCAGTTACGCGGCTATGCGTGGAATCAGTTGCATTGGATACTTGGACGCAATCCATTTGACGCGAGCATGATGATGGGCAGCGGGCACGGTTACGCGGCCTATATGTACTTCCGGTCTTATAAGTATAATGGCGCTCCGGGGGGAATTATGAACGGTATAACTGCCGGCTTGAACGACGAAGATGGAATCGCTTTTAATCAAGGCTTTGCGGTGACCGGCAAAGATGAAGACTGGCGATGGACCGAGCAGTGGCTTCCGCACACGGCCTGGTATTTGTATGCGGTTAGCTTGCCGCATTGATTTGGTCCGATGGCCGCAACATCAATACGCGGCGAGCGTGAGGATATGCTGGATTGCGGCGCGAATTTGGCGAAGCCAACCCTGAGCGCGTAGCGTAGAAGGGATTCTCGAAATCAGTTCGTACGGAGAAGGCAAGAAAAAATGACCAATCCATCGCTCACACCGGCGCCCGTCCAGCGGCTGCTCTCGCTGGACGTGCTGCGCGGCGTCACCATCGCCTTTATGATCATGGTGAACAACAACGGCGGCTCCGGTTCGTGGGGCTTCATGAATCACGCCCAGTGGAATGGGCTGACGCCCACCGACCTGGTTTTTCCCACCTTTGTGTTTGTGGTGGGCGCCTCGATCGTCTTTGCCTTTGAATCCCGGCTGGCGCGCGGCGCCAAGCGCGCTGAACTGGCCCTGCATACGCTCAAGCGGGCCGTGATTCTGTTTCTGCTGGGCATGGCGATCAACACCTTTCCATACTTCGGGATCGCGTACCTCCGCTTCTACGGTGTACTGCAGCGCATCGCTCTCTGCTACCTGTTGGTGGGGCTCTTCTACCTGTTGGACCAGCGCGTGTGGACCAAAGTAGTGGCGCTAGCGGCGGCGTTGGCGGGCTACTATGTTCTGCTGCGCTGGGTCCCCGTGCCGGGATCCGGAATGCCGGGGCGCGATATTCCCTTCATGGATCAGAGCATGAACCTGGTCTCGTGGATCGACCGGCTTCTGATGCCTCATCACCTTTATCTGGAAGCGCCGACCCACAACCTGCGCGACCCCGAGGGACTGCTGAGTACTCTGCCCGCTCTGGGAACTACGCTGTTGGGGCTGTTGACCGGGCTTTGGCTGCGCGCGCGCAGGCCGGTTGCCGCCAAGGCGCTGGGGTTGGCCGCGGGCGCGGTGGCCTGTCTGGCGACGGGCTACCTTTGGTCGATCTGGTTCCCGCTCAACAAAAATATGTGGACGAGTTCCTATGTGCTGGTGGCAGCCGGATGGTCGCTGACCGTACTGATGCTGGCCTTCTGTGCGGCCGACGTGCTGGGCTGGCGCAAGTGGTGGACCTGGCCCTGGCTGGTTCTCGGCTCGAACGCCATTGTCGCTTACGTCTTCAGCGAGCTGGCACCCTACGCGCTCACGTTCGTTCGCTTTACGGCCGACGGCAAGCGGACGGACGCGCTCTCCTGGATATTCAACCACGCCTTCGCGCCCATCCCCAACCCCGGCTGGGCAGCCTTTGCCTTCTCGGTTGCGATCCTGATTGTTTGCTTTCTGCCGGTGTGGGTTCTTTTCCACAAGAAGATATTTGTGAAGGTGTAAGTTTCCGGGATGAATCCGTGAGTTGAGATGCTTCAACGCCCAACTCAGTGACTCAGGCTCTTTGAGCAGCCGGTTTGACCGGCCGGAAGAGCCACAAGTTGAGCAGGGCGAAGAGCAGCGCGCCAACGGTGAACTTGAGCCAGACGGGGGCTTGCGAGGGAGAGAAAAAGCCTTCGAGCGTACCGGCGATGATCAGCAGCGGAATGATGCCGCTGACCAGGCGCGTGGCTTCGATGCCGCCTCGGGCTACTGACTCACGCCAGCGCAGCGCGCCGGGGAAGAGCATGGCGTGACCGAGGCGGAAGCCTGCTCCGCCGGCGATCAGAATCGAAGGCAGCTCGAGCGAGCCGTGCGGGGCGACAAAGCTCCACAGGGCCAGCGACATCTCGTAATGATGGCAGGCCGCGCCGATGACACCCAGCATCATGCCGTTCACGAACATCGAGTAGAAGGTTCCCAGCCCAAAGACGATTCCCCCGGCAAAGGCGATAAAGCTGACCGATAGGTTGTTGGTCATGATGGCGCTGGAGGCCATCGGCGCGACGCTGACCACGGAGTTGGTCCACATGGTGTGGCGTTCCATGGTGGCGATCATCTCCGGGCCGACGAAGTGGCGCATGAACTCGGGGCGGGCGTTGGTGACGGCGGCGCCCAGCAGGCCAAAGGCAACGGAGACCAGCGTGGCGGCGGCTACATAACCGATCTGGCGCTGGAAGATGGCCGGATATTCGTCGCGCAGAAAGCGGATAAGCGTGAGGAAGCTGGTCTTGCGACCCGAATAAATGATATGGTGAGCGCGAGCCAACAATTGATTTACGTGCGTGGCATAGGTGCGCGAGGTCGAGTCTTGACGGAGCACCGAGAGATCAGCGGCTACCTGGCGGTAGAGCAGGGCAATCTCCTGCAACTCCACACGGGAGAGCTGGCCCAGGCCGCCCGCATCGGATTGGGCCAAGAGAGCCGAGAGCCGGTCCCAGTGGGGCCGGCGCTTGAGGATCCACTGGTTGGAGAGGACGAGCGCCATGGAAGTGAATTCAGATCAGCTTAACATCGACACCCCTGAACTGGTGGCGATCGAGATGCCGCTGGCCGGCATCGGCAGCCGTTTTATCGCGCTTCTGGTCGATATGCTGATCTGGTGCGCGGGGATTATCGTGCTTATCGTGATTCTCGTCATACTCGCGTCGAGCAGTGATGTGTTCTCTAAGATTTCAGAGCAATGGGCGATCGCGCTCGTCATCATAGCCTTTTTTCTGCTCTTCTGGGGTTACTTCACGCTCTTTGAAGCCTTCTGGAACGGGCGCACTCCGGGCAAGCGAGTAGCGCGGATTCGCGTGATTCAGCGCTCGGGCCGGGCCATTGGCCTCTTCGAATCGATGGCTCGCAACCTGGTCCGGTATATCGATATGCAACCCTTCCCTCTTTACGCCGTGGGGGTGATTGCGGTCTTCGCCACACGCCAGCACCAGCGGCTGGGCGACCTGGCGGCAGGCACGCTGGTAGTGCGCGACCGTGCGATAGAAGAGCCTGCCTGGGGCGATGCCGGGGCGCGAACTTTTACCGCGCCGAGCTTTGCTCGCAACACTCAGGCCGCAGAGCCGCACACCGCTTTCTTGCTGCCGGCAACCGGAATTGCGAAGCTCACGTCCACTGACCTTGAGGTTCTGGAGGGATTCTTCGCGCGCCGCCTGGACATGAGCCTACCCACGCGCCAAGCGCTGGCCGAGCGCATAGCCTCGGCGATTCAGGCAAAGTCCGGAATCGAACAGCCTGCCGGCGCTAGCATCGAGACCTTCCTCGAAGCCACGGCCCGGCAACTGCGTGACCTGGCGCGAATGCAATAACCACCTGCGGTTGGGCCAGCGGCATTCGGCTGCGAGAACTCAGTGCCAATTCGTAAATTGGTAGCGCCGGCCTCCTGGTCGGCTGTCGCATGGACCTTCCGGTCCACGCCGCACTCTACACAAATAGAAAAATGCGGCTAGGTATGACTCGCTTTATGGTTATGGCAGTGAACAGCCATCTCCAGCGCCTGCAACTCGGCCAGCGCCCGCTCGGGACAGATGTGCCGGGCCTCCAGCCGATCCAGCTCCTTATCCGTTTCCACGGAGGAGGCAATGGTCATGAAGCAGTAAAGGCAGCGGGTGTTGTAAGTCCCGTTCTCGTTCTGGGTGCGGCTATACATCGTTCCCCTGTACTCTCCGCAAGATTGAACGATGTTAGTCGGCCTGAAGAATCCTCGACGTGACCGGCGTCACGGGGATTGGTTCACCCCCGAGTCGCACGAAACTATGCCGAATCGTTGTTACGGAGTGAGTCCCTGGTTCGGGTTGCGGCGCAGTTGCCAGCAGGGAGCTTGACCGGCCTGGGGAAAGAGCGACTCCGAGCAGGGCGAATCGATGGAGCCGAGATAATCGAACTCCTGCTTGTTGCCCTTGAGCGGAATCGTCACGTAGCGATTGACGGTGACCTTGGACTGAGGCGAGCCTTGCAGCTTGTAGATGGCCCAATCGCCCGCGTACGTCACCACAAACGCGCCCACCAGCATCACCAGTACCCATTTCAGCCAACGCAATACAAAACGCATCATGCGAATTCAGCCTTTCTGAAGCTGGAGCAATTCTTCCTTGCGAGGGAGGCAGCAGGCGCGGTCGAGCCTGGCCCGGTCAGCGCGCATCTGCCTGTCGTTGCCCAGCGCGGCCAGCGCGGCAGCGAGGATGGACGCAGCCTTGGGGTCGGCAGGCGTGCAGATGCTGTAGTGCATCCACTTTCCCTCGCGGCGCGCGGCCACGAGGCCGGCTTTGCGCAGGTAGGCCAAATGGCGCGAGATCTTCGGCTGGCTCTGACCGAGAATCTCTACGAAGTAGCAGACACAGACCTCGCGGCCGGCCATCAGGTGCAACAGGCGCAGGCGGGTCGGGTCCGCCAGGGCCGCGAAGAACCCGGCCAGCCGGATCGATTTGGAAACGCGCGGCATGAAAACATTATATACGGTTTGACAAATGTGATGGCGGAATATATATTCGTTTTAGCGAATGTGAGGCGCGTTTCTATGGATACCAAGACTCTGGTTCAGGAAAAATATGGAGCAGCGGCACGGGGGGTGCGGGAGAATGGTTCGGTGGCCTGCGGCGATCCGGCGCTGCGCTGTTGCGACCCGATCACCACCAACCTCTACGAAGAATCGGAAAAGAGCGGGCTGCCGGCCAACGCCGTTCTGGCTTCCCTGGGTTGCGGCAATCCGACCGCACTCATTGAATTGATGCCGGGGGAGACGGTGCTTGATCTCGGCTCCGGAGGCGGCATCGACGTGCTGCTCTCCGCCAAGCGAGTGGGGCCAACGGGCAAGGCATACGGCCTGGATATGACCGACGATATGCTCGCCCTCGCCCGCGAAAACCAGCGCCAGGCGGGCATCGAGAATGTCGAGTTTCTCAAGGGTGAGATCGAGCGGATTCCCTTGCCCGATTGTTCGGTGGACGTGGTGATCTCCAACTGCGTCATCAATCTTTCAGCCGACAAGGACCGCGTGCTGCGCGAAGCATTTCGCGTGCTGAAGCCGGGCGGGCGCTTTGCCGTCTCCGATGTGGTGGTGCGCGGCGAGTTTGACGACGAGGTGCGCAAATCCATGCTGCTGTGGGTGGGCTGCATCGCCGGCGCGCTGGAGGAACAGGAGTACAAATCCAAGCTGGCCGAGGCAGGCTTCGCGAAGATCTCCGTCGAGCCAACGCGCGTGTACTCAATCGAGGATGCGCGCCACTTCCTCGTCGAGGCGGGCATCGATGTGGACGCCATCGCTCCGCTGGTCGATGGCAAGTTCATGAGCGCCTTTATTCGGGCGGCGAAACCAAGCGGCGGTTGCTGCGCGCCGGGCTGCTGCTGCTAACTCAGATAGGAGAAGACTATGGAAAAAACCTATAACATTCTCGTGCTATGCACTGGTAACTCGTCGCGCAGCATCATGGCGGAGGCGCTCTTCAACACGCTGGGCGCGGGCCGATTCAAGGCTTACAGCGCCGGCAGCCACCCCACCGGCGTCGTGAATCCCTTCGCCATCGAGCTGGTGCGCGCGCTGAGTTATCCGGTGGATCAATTGCGCAGCAAGAGCTGGAACGAGTTCGCGCAGCCGGGCGCGCCGGAGATGGACTTTGTCGTGACGGTCTGCGACAGCGCGGCAGGCGAGATGTGCCCGTTCTGGCCGGGAAAGCCTGTGACTGCGCATTGGGGCTTTCCTGACCCAGCGGCCGTCGAGGGAATGGAAGATGAAAAACGCGCGGCCTTCACGCGCATCTTCCATCAGATGCGCAATCGTGTCCAGCTTTTTCTGAGCCTGCCGCTGGAGACGCTGAACCGCATGGCCATCGAAAGACAAGTGCGCGCCATCGGACTGAAGCCGCTGTGACCGTGCACAGGCCGTAGAGGAGAGATTGTATGCAGAGTAACTCCGAGAGTTGTTGCCCGGTTCCGGGCGACGCTTCCAAGCTATCGTTCACCGATCGTTTTCTGACGCTGTGGATATTTCTGGCCATGGCGGCCGGCGTCGCTCTGGGGCGCTTTGTGCCAAATGTGCCCGCGTTCATTCAGCGTTTCCAGGCGGGCACGACCAACATTCCCATCGCCGTGGGGCTGATCCTGATGATGTATCCGCCGCTGGCCAAGGTGCAGTATGAGCGCCTGGGCGAGGTCTTTCGCAATCGCAAGGTGCTGGGGCTTTCGCTGGTGCAGAACTGGGTGATTGGGCCGGCGCTGATGTTTGCGCTGGCGGTGATTTTTCTGCGCGGTTATCCGGAGTATCGCACCGGTCTGGTCCTGATCGGCCTGGCGCGCTGTATCGCGATGGTGATTGTGTGGAATGAACTGGCGCGCGGAGACACGGATTACGCCGCTGGATTGGTGGCTTTCAACAGCGTCTTCCAGGTGCTCTTTTACAGCGTCTACGCATGGTTCTTTCTGGCCATTCTGCCGCCGCTGGTCGGCCTGAAAAGCGTAGTCGTTGACATTCGCATGAGTCAGATTGCCGAGAGCGTTTTTATCTATCTCGGGATTCCGTTTCTGGCTGGAATGCTGACTCGCTTTGTATTGGTCAGGGCCAAAGGCCGCACTTGGTATCAGGCGCGCTTTGTGCCCGCGGTCAGTCCGCTGACGCTCGCCGCGCTGCTCTTCACCATTGTGGTGATGTTCAGCCTCAAAGGAAATCTAATCGTCCAGCTTCCCCTGGATGTGCTGCGCATTGCCGTGCCGCTTCTCATCTATTTTGTTGTCATGTTCTTTGTGAGTTTCTGGATGGGACGCAAAGCGGGCGCGGATTACTCGAAGACGGCCACCCTGTCATTTACCGCGGCGAGTAATAACTTCGAGCTGGCCATCGCTGTCGCGGTCGCGGTCTTCGGGTTAAATTCCGGCGCTGCGTTTGCTGCCGTGATTGGTCCGCTGGTCGAGGTTCCAGCGCTGATTCTGCTGGTTCAGGTTTCGCTTTGGATGAAGAGAAATTGGTTTGGCGAGAGCGGTCGCGTTCCGGCTTGAGAGGAGGCAATTTTATGGAGTCCAAGCTCCTGGAATCCAGAGCTGGAGCCAGCGCATAGGCATTCAAAAAGCGCGAAAAAGTGGCCAATATGTGACTGAAAACAGCGCCTTTTGGGCCTGAAAAGGGGCATAATTGGCAGTTTGCAGTTACTGATCCTTCACTAGGATAAAATTATATATGATTGATTATGAGTAAGTTACCTCCATCCGAAAAGCCGAAAATGCGATTTCCATAGGGTGGGGGTGGTGTAGACGAAAGACAGGAGTCATGGGTTAGGGGTTGGGGGGTAGGCTCTGAGGAAGGGGGATCGGAGAACCGGGCGCGCTCCAGAATCAAACTGCTGACTGGTTTGCAGCTAACCCCTAACCCCTGATCCCTAACCCCCTTTATTGCAGTCCATCGCAGATGATGGTGACTTCAAAGCTGGCATCGTCGAACTGGTACGTGTGGTGGAGCTTGAATTCGGGAGCCTGAACATGCAGGTTGTAATCCCGGCCGGTGATCACGGCGGGAACCGAGAGGCCGCAATTGGCCGCCAGATCCGGCACCTTGCCCTTCCACGCGCCGGCCAGCATATTGCAGATTTCGCCGATCCCGTCCTTGACCGTGTCGTCAATCTCGTCAAATTCCATGCCCGTCATATGCGCGGCGATCTTCATCGCCGCCGAGCCGCCGCTACGGAAGACACAGGCTCCACTCAACACCCCGCCAAAGCCCACCACCGCGGTCACCGATTCAGGCTCGGCAATCTCCACCGGACCCGAGTAACGCCGGCAGTTGACTCCCAGCATCAACTGAAAGACCTCTTCCACGCTCCCGTCCAGGTTTTTCGGATCGGATACCAGATGCACTGAATCTCGCAACGATAGCGTCATCGTACGCTCCATTTCCTTTGTGCCGCTGCCCTCCGCTCGCGCGGTTGCGGCCCTGCGCACACCGTTCAACAACACATTGATGCCTCCCGGCTACGCCGCATTCAGCAACGGCAGCACCCGTTCCTTCACCTGCTCGGCCGTGAATGGCTTGCGGATGTACCCCTGCGCTCCGGCCAGTATGGCCTGCCTGACATGCTCCTCGCTCGACTCGGTGGTGATCATCACCACCGGGACACCCGGAGAGAGATTCTGCGCCCGAAGCTGGCGCAAAAACTCCAGCCCGTCCATTGAGGGCATATTGATGTCGGAAAGAATCAGATCCACGTTTTGGGTCTTCAACAGTTCCAGTGCATCGACGCCGCTGCCGGCCTCGAAGACAACCAGGGGGTCCAGACCCGCCTGACGAAGCGCACGTTCCACGATCTTGCGCATCACCGAGGAATCGTCAACGATCAGGGTTCGAACTTCACTCATGCCCGGGCTCCTCTGCTTCTGTCTCTATCGGCGTTTTCGGCCAATCCATGAGAGGCATTTCTCTCGCCCTGCCCCGCGCCCTGCCCAACGCGCCGGTTTCAATGCGCCGGTTTCAATGGCCCGCGACCGAGCAGATCAGGTCATGGATCGCGCCGCGCTCAGGCGCCGGTCCGGTCTGCGCTCGCCGCCACATCCTCAGCCACAGGCAATCATGCACTCTGACCAGCCGCGACTCAACTGGACGCGCCTGTTCGATTGCCTTGGTCAGCGCATGCGCCACCGCTGGCTCCGAGCTGGCCTCGATCAACTCGACCGGAGGAAACTTCGCGCCCAGCATCCGGGCGTGCGCCGGACGGAAGAGCGATTCGGCCACCAGCCCGCTCTCCACCCGCAAACCGCTCATCCGCTCGACGCCCAAAGCGACAACCGGGTCCAGGCGATCCTCAAATCCCAGATAAAGCAGCCTTCCGGCGGCCAGGCGCAAGGGAAGCGCGCCAAAGGCGTCCACAAACAGCCGCGGCACCAGCGTGGCCAGCATCTCGGCATCATGAAATTCCAAAGGCAGAACCGGGCAGCTCCACTGCAAGCCCAGCGCTCGAGTGACCAACTGCTCGCTGACCCCCTGCTGGCGCACCAGCCAATGGCCCAGCCGCCCCACGCCCGCCAACCTCTGCGCATCCAGCGCCTGGCGCAGTTGACCGGCGGTGACCCAGCCCTGTTCCAGCATCACCAGCCCCAGCGGAACACGATGGCGATGGCTCTCCTGCGCCACCCCCCGCCCGTCCAGCTCGCGGCTGACCGCCAAGGCCACCCGCGCCGACGTGCACTCGGGGGAGCAGCTCCAGCCACCCTCGAAGACCGGCGCCTGGCGCGAGCGCCACAGATGCAGCCACCCGGAGCCGCAGTTGAGATTGGCGCAGGTTTGAAAGAGTACGTTGCGCGCTTTGCTGATCGAACCGGCTTGCGGAGCTTCCATCATACGGGCGCTGCTCGTTTTCCGGCGCCCGGATTCTCCCTCCGACCGCCCCTCGAGCTCTGCATCAATCAGCGCCGCCGTGCCAGGCCATCCACGGCCTTGGAGGCTGACGGGAATCTGGCTTTGATAGCGGCTCAGAATAGGCATCGAATGCTCTCCAGCCGCTTCCTGGGCGTAGCTACCTCGATCACCCGCAAGCCAAAGTTGCCGTTCACCAGCACCACCTCGCCGCGCGCCACAATCTTGTCGCCGACGATCAGGTCCACCGGGTCGGCCACATTACGATCCAGTTGCACCACGTCGCCCGGACCCAGATCGAGAATCTCGCCCAGCGGCAACTCCTTGCAGCCGAAGCGCAAGGCCGCCTCGAGTTCGACATCGAGCAGCAGCTCAATGCCCACGCTGAGGTTCGCCAACGGCGGCGGAGCGGCGGCGGCTGGCGGCGCGGCTGCCTGAACCGGCGGCTGGGCCGCGGGCTTGGGAACGCGCACCTCGTCGCGAACCAGAATCGTCCAGGAATGCTCTCCGGATTTCAACTGGAAGGCCCGGGAAACCTTGCTCTCCCCGGTAATCTCCTCGAACTTCTCCACACGGCACTTCTTGCCGGTCTTGGCCAGCAGTTCTCCAGCCGCCGCATCGGCAATCTCGCGCAGCAACTCGCTCCAGCCGGCCTTCTGGTCCGTGCCCTCGCCCATCAGCGGCGATTCCAGCAGCGTCGGGTCGAGGACCACGGCAAAGCGGCCCTCCTCGTCCCCGGAGAGGGTGGCGGCAAAACCGAAGGAACCCGCCGCCAGAGGCTTGGGCAGCGACTCACTCAGCTCCGGCTCGCCGGCCAGCGCCTGCGAGAAAAGGGTTGTCGCTACACCTGTCCAGCACTCAAGATAGCTCTTCATGGCTCGTCCTCATGAATCGGCCGCTCAATGCGCGCCGCGCGGTGCGCGCCCTGGCGGATGGCCTGCGCCATCGCCAGCGGCTGGCCGCCGACCCGCCACTCCGGCACGGTGTTGCCGGCCAGATTCAGGCGCAGAACCATCCCCGGCTCCAGCTCCTCGATGGCGCTGGCCGCTAGGCGCACCGTGGGCAGTTGCAGGCTGCCGCCAAAGAGAATGCGCCGCGCCGTGGTCTCCATCCGCGCCCGCGTCTCGATGCCATGGCGGCGGCGGCGGGCCCAATCCGAGGTCAAACGGCGCAGGATGGTGTTGGCCACGACCGCCGGGAAGGCCAGGTTCAGCAATCCCGAGCTGTGCGGCATACGAATCTCGAAGCTCAGGCAGAGCGTCTTCTCGGTCACCGACATGATGCGCGCCACCTGGGTCTGCATCTGGCGGCGCTCGAAGTTGAAGCTCAACCCCACCGGCTGC
>Ga0181520_10002308_pt1 | contig 35809 bp, 25 predicted proteins | sample PEATcosm2014_Bin_29_FD_132451 | JGI IMG/M metagenome (GOLD analysis project Ga0181520, IMG submission 132451) | Peatland microbial communities from MTU Mesocosm Facility, Houghton, MI, USA - PEATcosm2014_Bin02_30_metaG | ecosystem: Environmental > Terrestrial > Soil > Wetlands > Peat | place...
AGGCGCAGGAAATTGGTCGAGCCGGACTTGGTGCGCGTGCCGGCCACGATGGCGATCACCTCGCGCGGCCGGACGAACCCGCCCTTTTCCAGCAGGTTCTCAGCGCAATCCACCAGTGCTTCCGTCGAGTTCACCTTGGGGCAGCGGATGGGCGTGGTGCCCCACAGCAGGCTGAGGCGATTGATGGTGACCTCGACCGGGCTGAGGGCGTAGATGGGCGCCGAGGGGTGATACTTCGAAAGCTGGCGGGCTGTCGACCCCGACTCGGTGAACAGTGCAATGCCGCGCAGGTCCAGATCGTCGGCGGCGTGGGCTGTCGCCTCGCAGATGGTTTCGGCGATGGAGAGGTGAGTCCTGCGCTCGCGCGCTTCGGTGTAATTCTGCTCTTTGATGTGATACTCGGCATCGGCCACGATGCGGGCCATCATTGAGACCGCTTCCACCGGGTACTTGCCGACCGCTGATTCGCCCGAAAGCATCACCGCGTCGGTGCCGTCATAAACGGCGTTGGCCACATCGGAAACCTCGGCGCGGGTGGGCCGCGGGTTTTCGATCATCGACTCCAGCATCTGGGTCGCCGTGATGACCGGCTTGCGGAACTCGGCAGCGCGGCTGATGATGTGCTTCTGGACGGCGGGAACGCGCTCGGGCGGAATCTCGACGCCCAGATCGCCGCGGGCCACCATGATGGCGTCGGCCGCGGTGAGGATGGCGTCCAGGTGTTCGATGGCCTGGGGCTTCTCCAACTTGGCGATGATCCAGGTTTCCCCGCCGTAGGCCGAAACCCGGTTGCGTACCAGGCGCACATCTTCGCCGGTGCGGACAAACGAGACGGCGATGGCATCCACACCGTTCTTGAGCGCGAACTCAAGGTCTTCGGTGTCCTTTTCTGTGAGCGAAGGGACGCGGACGGGAATGCCGGGCAGGTTGATGCCCTTGTGCTCTCCCAGCATGCCGCCGTTGATGATCTCGCAGATCACGTCGTCGCCTTCCACCTCGTGGACGCGCAACTCGATCAGGCCGTCGGAAAGGAGAATTCGCGAGCCCTGCTCGACGTTTTCCGCCAGTGTCTTGAAGGTGGTTCCCACCAGAGACGCCGTGCCCACAACCTCGCGCGGGGTAATGGTCAGCCGCCCGCCAGCTTTAAGAAGCACTGGTTGATGGTCCTTCAACTTGGCGGTGCGGATCTTGGGTCCCTGCAGGTCGGCCAGAATGCAGAGGGGCTTGCGCTCCTCGAGGCTTACCTTGCGGATCATCTGAATCAAGGCCAGCTTCTCTTCGTGGGTGCCATGGGAAAAATTCAGGCGGACCACATCGACACCCGCGCGTACCAGGTCCCGCAAGACGGGCTCGGTGTTGGATGCCGGGCCAAGTGTGGCGACGATCTTTGCGCGGCGTTGGATGGCGGTATCGGTCAGGCTAAGTTCTGCGAACGACATGGGAATACTCCAATGTAAGGTCCAGGGGGCTAAAAGATCTGTTTTGGTGTGCGACCCGATTCATTGTACATGGGGGGTGGGTCCGCAACCCCCCTTTATGCATCTTGCGGGAGACAACACGCAATCGTCCGTGAGAGCGGTCACAGGACCGGGGAAGTTGGACTGGCGTCCTCGGAAGCGAACGCTCGCTCCTGCCGTTCCCTGAAAAGCACGCCGTTCAGCTCCGCGCCCAGCAATGCGCTGAACGACGACAGATAGAGCCAGACCAGCGTGGCGATACCGGCGCCAAAGGAGCCGTAGAACATGGAGTAGTCGGCGATACGCGTCACGTACCAGCCAAAAGCCAGGGTGGCCGGGAACCAGACCAGCGTGGCGGCGATGGCGCCGGGACCCACCCGCGTCCAGTGCTCCGTGCGCTTGGTGCCGAAGTGATACAGGAGTCCGAGGACGCTGACGCTGGCGACCAAAGAGACCGCCCAACGCACCATCCGCCAGAAGAGCAGCACGACGTGGCGCAGTTCATGGTCGGCGTTGTCGATCATCCACGCCTCAATCTGGCGGCCGAAGACCAGCACCAGGGTGGCCAGCGACAGCGGAACCAGCACGATGGGCACCAGCAGCAGGGCCCGCACGCGCCTCTGCCAGAAGCCCCAATCCTCGCGCGGCAGCCGGTAAGCGCGGCGAAAGCCCTCCATCAGCGACAGCATGAGGCCCAGCCCGGCAAAGACCGACAGGCTGGCGGCGGAGAAGATCAACTGCACGGAATGGATGCGGCGGGTTTCAAGCGAGGACTGGAGCAGGGACATCGAGTCGCCGGGCAGAAACTGCTCGAACGAGGCGCGAATCTCGCCCACCAGCGTGGTTCCCTCCGGCACCTGTGCCAGCAGGGTTGTGAGGACGACCAGCGCGGGAAACAGCATCAGCATCCCCGAGTAGGCGGCGGCCTTGGCCGTATTCAGCACATCGTGGTCCAGAGCCAGCCAAAGAGCGTTTCGGAAGTGGCGCATGATTTGGGCCATAGGATTCACAGGCAAGAGTAGTGCATTTGCGGGCCTTCCGGCGACAGCAGTGTGTTGCGCGGGGTGAAGGCTTCCTGCCAGTTTGCTGTGCGCCGGCACGGCCAAATGAGTTTGAGGAGTTTCTCCCGATGGCCGTTTCTGCGGACGCGGCCACGGGTTACCGCGCAAGACGTAATTGAATCTCTATATATTACAATCATTTACGCTACAGCGTTCACTGTGCCGCTCTCCCGCCCGGCAATCAAACCGGCGCTTGCCGTGTGCAATCAACTTGTTGACGATTTGCACAATTCTTGGTAAAGTCCATCCACAGTCTGGTCTTCCCCCCTCCCCCTTGCATCAAAGTCGTTATACACAGATATGCCACGAGGTGACGGCATTTTTTGAAGTTGATTCATCCTTTTCTTCCGGCCAGGGCGCGAAGCACCGCGCCGTCCGGGGTTGGGAAGCGTTGGCTGCAATGGAGCCGCCTGGGCCCGGAGCGAGTGCATATTGTTCTTTCCAAGCCCTCGCCCTGACATTTGAACGCACTTCTTTCCAGGAAGGCGGATGGAGGTGATCCCCGTGGGGGACGCTATTTTCGATGGAGCAGAATCTCAAGGCGGACCGCGCCAATTGAAAGTCAACCAGATGTCTCCAGCCGATCCGGAACTCTATAAAGAGTTGCTGGATCACATGAGCGACGGGGTTTATATAGCGGATCGGGACCGGCGATTTCTCTATTGCAATGAAGCTGCCTCCCAACTCACCGGCTACCGCCCGGAGGAGATCACAGGCCGGTCCTGCAAGGACCATGAAAGTTGTCCCATTGGGCACATCGGGCACGGGCTGTGCCAGCAGAATTGCCTCTTGTCAGAGTGCATGAAGGATGGCGACACGCGCGAGGCAAGAACCCTTCTGCGCCATAAAGAGGGAAGGCGCATTCCCGTGGCCTTCCGCGTCCAGCCCATTCGAGCGGCCAACGGGTCGATCATCGGGGTGGTCGAGATATTCAGAGACGATTCCGCCCGCCACGAAGCCCGGCGCAAAACTGAAGCGATGGAGCGCCTGGCCTTTCTCGACTCGCTCACGCAGGTTCCCAACCGCCGCTTCCTTGAAATGTCTCTGCATACCGCGTTGCGCGAGTATCAGGTTACCAAGACTCCTTTTGGCGTGCTGGTGATCGATCTGGACAACTTCAAGGTCATCAACGACACCTTCGGTCACATCCGCGGCGATCATGCGCTAAAGCAGGCGGCAAAGGCTCTGGGGGGTGCGCTGCGTCCCACCGACACCGTTGGGCGGTGGGGCGGCGACGAGTTCCTGGCCATTGTCCGTAATGTGAACCGTGAGATCCTCACCGAGCTTGCCGAACGATGCGTTGTCATGGTGGCGAAGATTTCCTTTTCCAATAGCGTGGGCTCCCCTGTTTCTCTGTCCGTCTCGGTTGGCGGAACACTCATCCGTCCCGGCGATACGATCAAAGGCCTTGTCAAGCGGGCAGATGAGCTGCTTTACCAGAGCAAGGCCGCCGGCCGCGGTCGCGCTACAACAAGGTAGGTCAACGCGGCCTGGCTTTCGGACACTGAGTACGCGCCGGCCAGGATTGCTCTGCGCTGAAATTAGCTGACCCCAGGATTGAACCGGTTTATCATGGCGTTGGCATGAAAAATTCTTTCCTCCGCTCTGGGCATAGTCTCTTTTTGTTCTGTTTCCTGGTCCTGTTTGCCGGTCCCGGCTTGCTTCGCGTCGCTGCCCAATCCAGGGTGGCGTCTAATTCCCAACTGGCGTCGAGAGACCTGAATGCGCGCGTCGATGCGCTCCTCAAGCAGATGACGCTTGAGGAGAAGATCGGCCAACTGACGCAGTATTCGGCCGGCTACGCCACCGGCCCCGGCGCCTCCAATCTGCACTATGACGAACTGGCGGCCAAGGGCCAGGTGGGTTCGATGCTGAATGTGGTGGGCGCTGAGGCAACCAACCACTACCAGCACATTGCTCTCGAAAAAACGCGCCTTCACATTCCGATTCTTTTCGGTCTGGACGTCATTCACGGCCACCGCACCACATTTCCCATACCCCTGGCCGTGGCGGCTACCTGGGATCCCTCTGCAGCCGAGACGGTGGCTCATTTTGGCGCCGCTGAAGCGCGCGCCGACGGCATTGCGTGGGTTTTTTCGCCCATGGTGGACATCGCCCGCGACCCACGCTGGGGACGCATTATCGAGTCCGGTGGCGAAGACCCCTATTTGGGTTCGGCTCTGGCCCGCGCCTGGGTCAAGGGCTATCAGCAGGACGATCTCTCCCGGCCGGATTCGGTTGCCGCCAGCGTCAAGCACTTTGCCGCCTACGGCGCAGCCATCGCGGGCCGCGACTACAACGCCGTGGATATGAGCGAGATCACGCTGCGCCAGGTTTACCTGGAGCCTTATCGCGCCGCGGTCGACGCCGGCGTGGCTACCGTGATGAGCTCTTTCAATTCACTCAACGGCATTCCCGCCAGCGCCAACCCCTTCCTGCTCACCCAGGTCCTGCGCAAGGAGTGGGGCTTTGACGGCTTCGTGGTCTCCGATTGGGGCGCGGTAGCCGAACTGCTCAACCACTCCGTCGGCGATCGCCCCACCGTGGCCCGCAAGGCCCTGATGGCCGGCGTGGATATGGACATGGAGGGCGACCTCTACGACACCGTGATCGCCGCCCAGGTGCGCGCCGGCAAGATTCCCGAGAGCGTGGTGGACGAGGCCGTGCGCCGCATTCTTCGCGTCAAGTTTGCGCTCGGGCTGTTCGACCATCCCTACACCCAGCCGGGCCCGGCTTACGACGCCACCCCTGAGCGTCGCGCCGCCGCACGTCAGGTGGCCGACGAAACGCTTGTTCTGCTCAAAAGCGACCCGGTTGAAGGCGTCGGCGCGCTGCTGCCGCTCACCGCCAAAGCCAGGAAAGTGGCCCTCATCGGACCCCTCGCCGACAACCAGCGCGAACTGCTGGGCGCATGGGCCGTCACCGGCGATTCAAAATACGTAGTCACGCTCAGAAAAGCGCTCGCTGAGCGGCTTGGCGACCGGCTGCTTTATGCCCAGGGCTGCGACCTGCTCTCCGGCGAAGACGCCAGCGTGCTCAAGCGGGTCACCTTCACCGGGCCGCTTGCCGCCGATGACAATGCGCCCATTCCCGACGATGCCAAGACCATCGCAGAGGCGGTCGAAATCGCCAAAAAGGCCGACGTGGTCCTTCTTGCGCTGGGAGAAAGCAGCAACTGGATGGAGGGCGAGGCCTCCAGCCGCACCCGTTTGGGCTTTACCGGCGCGCAGGAACAGCTCCTCGAGGCTGTGGTGGCCACCGGCAAGCCGGTCATCCTGGTGGTCGTGGCAGGACGCCCGCTTGAGCTCAAGTGGGCCGCCGAGCACGTGCCCGCCATTCTCGAAGCCTGGAGCCCCGGCGTCGAGGGCGGCCACGCCGTGGCCGATGTGCTCTTCGGCGATGTGAATCCCTCGGGCAAGCTGCCCGTGAGCCTGCCTCGCGCCGTTGGCCAGGAGCCGCTCTACTACGCCCAAACACCCACTGGCCGTCCGGCGCAAGGCGACCTCAGTCATTTGCCGCGAAATTCCGAAGAAAAGTTCGTCTCCCGCTACATGGACGAGGACAATTCCGCACTCTATCCCTTCGGTTGGGGCCTCAGCTACACGCGCTTCAGCTATACCCAGCCCACCGTCAGCCGCGCCGAGGTTCCCTTGCGCGAAGTCCTGGCCTCCGGGCATACCCCGGTCGTCACCGTGGGCGTGGACGTGAAGAACACCGGCAGCGTGGCCGGAACCGAAGTCGTCCAGCTCTACATCCGCAACACCGAGGCTTCGGTCGAGCAGCCGGTCCGTGAGCTGAAAGGCTTTGCCCGCGTTACCCTGGCCCCCGGCGAGCGCAAGCACGTCGATCTCCCCCTGGGCTTCGACGAGCTGAGCTTCTACAACTCTGAAGTCCAGCGCACCATTGAGCCCACCACCTACAAGATATGGGTCGGCGACAGCTCCCTGGCGACAGCAGAAACCAGCCTGCAGGTAGTCGAGTAGGGAAGAGCAGGGAACAGGGAACAGGGATTAGGGAACAGAGCCCCCGGGTTCGCCGGCTCTCGTACAAAAGCTCCGTGCCCCATCCTTTTCGCGTTCTTTGCGAAAAGGGTGGTAGAGCATGAATTCCGATTGCCCCGTTCTTTTTGCCGACCCGCTATTTCTGCTTGCTTTCCGCACCAGTCGCGGGAGTCTCCGCCTCGTCGCCGGAGTCTTCGACCAGCACCGCCGAGCCGGGAACGATGTCGAAGCTGGCCGCATCCTTGCCGGTGGGGTGAAACGTGATGCGCAGGGGTTCGCGTTGCCACTCGGCGGGACCGCATGCCCGGCCGGATAGATTTTCCTGGGAAGCGCCGGGATCGAAGGCCGCCAGCTTCTTGGCCAGCACCGCCTTGTGCGCCGCCACTTGGGCCACCACGGCATAAAGGCTCTTGCCGTTGGAGGTCAACCCGCAGTAGGCCCCATAATCGCGGAACCAGCTCACCTGGCTCACGCCGGGATCATAGTCGGGCAGCCTGAGTGCGATGACGTGGCCGCTGACGCGGTCCACCAGCAGCCACGGTCCGCGCTGCCACACCCAATGCTTGTCGCCGGCGCTGGGTTTGTCCTCCGGCAAAGCGTCATTCAGCCGGAGCGCGCGCCGGACGACGAAACTGCGGTCGGTCACGTCGTGGGCTTCGCCGGTGGTCCACTCCTTCAGAATGCCGTCCACCAGCAGGGCGCGAATCTTGAGTTCTTGCTCTCCCTGGGCCGCGCCGGCCGGATCGCCTGCCTTGGAGTAATGCACGCGCTTGGCCGCGCCCAGGGCTACGGCGTGTGTCTTGTGGGCCGCCCAGGCCGTCGAACCGGCGGCAACCAGCGCCGCCACCATCACCACCACCGCAATCCTTGCGCACTTGCTCATGTTGCTTGCTCCTAGAGGTGTGCAGCCTCCACGGCTCGCGCTACGCGAAACGCTGTGCCCTCGTTCAGGTGCGCGGCCAGGACCTGCATGCCTATGGGCAGTCCGGCGGCGGTAGAGCCGCAGGGGACCGTCACGCCGCAGATTCCCGCCAGGCTGGCTGTCACCGTGTAGATGTCGGCAAGATACATCGCCAGAGGGTCGCCTGTCTTCTCGCCCAGTTTGAACGGCGCCGTGGGCGCTGTCGGGGTTACGATTGCATCCACTTCGACAAAAGCGCGCAAAAACTCCTCGGCCAGAAGCCGCCGCACCTGCTGCGCCTTCAAGTAGTAAGCGTCGTAGTAGCCTGCCGAAAGGGCATAGGTTCCCAGCAGAATGCGGCGCTTGACTTCGGCTCCGAATCCTTCATCGCGCGAGTTGCAGTACATTGCGGCGAGGGTCTCCGACGAGGGCGAACGATAGCCGTAGCGCACGCCGTCGAAGCGGGCCAGGTTGGCGCTGGCCTCGGCCGTGGCCACCAGATAATACGTGGGGATGGCGTAGCGGGTGTGCGGCAAAGAGACCGGCTTGACGGCGCAGCCGGCGGATTTCAAGGCGCTGATTCCCCGTTCGATGCTTGCGCGCACCTCCGGGTCGAGTCCCTCGGCAAAGTATTCTGTGGGAACGCCGATGCGCAGACCCTCGACCGGCTTGTCGCTCTCGGCGGCATAGTCGGGGACCGGGGCAGGCGAGCAGGTTGCATCCTTGGGATCGTGCCCGGCAATTACACCCAGAAGTGTGGCGGCATCGCGCACATTGGCCGCAAATGGCCCAACGCGGTCCAATGAGGATGCAAAAGCGATGAGTCCGTAGCGCGAGACGCGCCCGTAGGTGGGCAGCACGCCCACCACTCCGCAAAAGCTGGCGGGCTGGCGAATGGAGCCGCCGGTGTCCGATCCCAGCGTGGCCACAGCCAGGTTGGCCGCCACAGCCGCCGCCGAGCCGCCGCTCGATCCGCCCGGTACCCGCTCCGTATCGACCGGATTGCGCACCGGCCCATACGCCGAATTCTCGTTTGAGGAGCCCATGGCGAATTCGTCGCAGTTCAACTTGCCCAGGAGCACTGCGCCCGCGGCTTCGAGCTTCGAGACGGCTGTTGCGTCGTAGGGAGGCCGGTAGCCTTCCAGGATTTTCGATCCCGCCGTGGCCGGTGCACCCTTCATCACCAGCACATCTTTGATGCCGACAGGAATGCCGGCCAGAGGGGGCAAGGGATCGCCCTTGGCGGCCTGTTCGTCCACGCGCGCAGCCTGTTCGAGGGCCCGCTCTCTGGTCAGGCTCAGGTAGACGTTCAGGCGCGGATTCTTCTTCTCTATCCGTTCATAGTAGCTGGCCGCAAGGTCCGCGGCTTTGGTCGTGCCCGACACAATCCCAGCGCGCAACTCGGCCAGAGTTTGAGGCTTTTCAACGTAAGTTTCCACTGCTTTGGCTTCGCTGGACAATCGGGCTTTCCTCTCTGTTGGGCCTTTTTTCCGGGCCTCGTTTCAGTCTGTTTCCCGTCCGGTTGCGGCCGCAAGGGCCGCGCAATCCCGCCGTGCTGCAGCTACCGCTCAATGACCTTGGGCACTTTGAAAAAGACCTGGTCGGTCTCCGGCGCCTGGGGCATCACTGCCGCGCGGTCGAGCGAAGGAAGCGGCGCATCAGCCCGTAAGACACTCCTGCCGGCAGCATTCAGCAGTTCGCTGACCTGCGCCAAGGGAACCACGCCGGCCGTGTCCAACTCGTTCAACTCAGCCACGTAGTCAAGAATGGCGTTCAAATCGCCGAGCATGCGCCCGGTCTCTTCCGGCATCAGCTCCAGGTGGGCCAGTTCGGCTACCTGCTCCACATCTTTCACGCTCACTTTAGCGGTCATTCGGTGCTCTTTCCCATTCGCGCTGATTTCTGCGGTTTCCGCTGCAGGCAAGCCCTGGAACGGCCCGAAGATAAAAGTATAGCCGGTCGCCGTTTGCCTCCCGTGTTCGCGCCACCCCGGCCCGAAGGCGGCCAAACCGGATTTCCAAGTCCCATGGCCTTCGATCGCTGCCGCAAACACGGTGCGCTGGCCGGCCGGTCAGTCCACCGTCAGCGTGAGGGTGATGGGATGCGCAATGCCGTTCGAGGTCGCGGTGACGGTAATCGAGTACGTGCCCGCCGGCGTAATGCCGGGGCCGGTGCGGTTGGTTCCACCGCCTGAAATGAGACTTGCACTCGTGCAACTGGTGACTCCTCCCGCCAGGATTGCGAGCGCCACAACCAGAAGCAGCGCCCTCCGGCGCGGGCTCAGGGCCAGAGGAATCAGCAGCAAGCCACAGGCCAGGGGAAGCACGCGCCACGCTCCCTTGGCAGAAGAACTGGCCGACGTCTGCGCTAGCCCGGTTTCAATCTGCACCCCCTCGTATCCGCTGGAGTTGGCCGTGACCCCTTCGCTGGTGGGACTGAACACACACGCCGAATATGGAGGCAGGGAAGCGCATTTGAAGGTGAACACACCCTGCGAGCCCAGCAGCGGCGTCAACACCAGCCTGAAGTTGGCGGCCTGGCCGCTGGCGACCGATTGGGCGGACATGCCGGAGGGCGCGAGGGCGAAGTCGAAGCCCATGCCTTGCAGGGGCACAAACGCGCCTGCTGCCAGCGCACTGCTGCTCGCCGTCAGGCTTCCGCTCCCGGTTCCGGCGCTTGCGGGTGCAAACTCCACGCCGACCGTGCAGCTGGCCTGAGCAGTGAGCGTCGTGGGGCACGTGTTGTTGACCAGCCGAAAACCGGCTGTGACGGCGAGGGCAAAACTCGTCAGGCTCGTTGTTCCGCTGGGATTGGTGAGGGTGACGGTGACGGGGCTACTCACCAAACCCACCCCGGTTTGCGGAAAGTCGATCAGGCTGGGGGCGACCTGAACCGAGCCGGGTATTCCGCCCGTTCCGCTGAGCGGCACGCTGGCCGGAGCCGCCAGCGACGGAGACCCAATGGTCAGCGCCCCGGTGAACGTTCCGTTGAGAGCGGGCGAAAAGACCACCCCGGTCGAACAGCTTGCGCCCGCTGCCAGGGTGGCGCCGCAGGTGTTCTCGACCAGGCTGAAGGGGGACGGGGCGGAGAGCGTAAGCGAGTTGGCAGCGCCCGCTCCCGTGTTGGTCAGGTTCACCATCTGCGGCGCGCTGGACTGCCCCGGCGCGACGATGGGAAAAACAAGCTGAGACGGATTCACGCTCAATCCTGCCGGTGCCAGCCCCGTGCCGGAGAGCGATACCGTCACCGTCGCAACTCCGGCGGTTGAGGAGGAGACCACCAGCGCCGCCGTGCTTCCGCCCGCCGTGGCCGGAGTGAAGACGATCTGCACCGTGCAATTGCTATTGGCGGCCAGGGTGGCGCCGCAGGTTGTAGCGCCGGTCGAAAAGCTGATCGCGGAAAGCCCTGTGATTTGGAAGCCCACGTTAGCCAGCGACGTCCCACCCGTGTTGCTCACGGTGAGTGTCTGCGGAGAACTGGGAACGCCCACCTGCTGCCCTGTAAAAGTCAGGCTGGCCGGGGTGACGGCAAGCGCCGGAGGCTGGACCCCCGAACCGGTCAGAGACACTGTCTGCGTGCGCACGGCGTCGGCAACGGTGAGCGTCCCGGTCTGGCTGCCAGTCTGGGTGGGGGAAAAGACCACGCTGATCGTGCAAGTGGAGTTTGCTGCCAGGGTTGCCGTGCAGTTGTTTGAGGAAGTGAAGGCCCCGCTTACCGAGACGCTGATCAAGGTCAGATTCACACCGCCGCTGTTGGTCAGCGTCACGATCTCCGGAGCCGAGGCCTGCCCGGCGGCCGTTGCCGGGAAGGTCAGCGCGGCGGGCGAGAGGTTGTCAGTGGGCGCGGATGCGCCGCTGCCAGTGAGCGCTACCGTCTGCGTTCCGGCCGCGTCGGCAAAGGTGAGCGTTCCTGTGGCGGCACCGAGTTGGGTGGGCGCGAAATCCACAGTCAACCCGCAGGCATGGCCGGCGGCCAGGGAAGTGCCACAACCATTCGTAACTACCGCAAAGGGGGCAGTGGCGCCGACGCTCGATATGGGAGCAGCAGCGGCGCCGCTGTTGGTGGCTGTCACCTGCAACAGGCCGGAGGTGAGGCCGACCTGCACTGGGCCAAAACTGAGCGTGGCGGGACTCATGGTGAAGACGCTCGAAGGAGCGCCGGTCCCGTTGAGAGCCACCGTCAGGTTTCCTCCGCTCAGGTTGCCGCCGACAGTCAAAAATCCCGCCCGGCTGCCGGTCTGGGAGGGAACAAACGCAATCTGGATGGCGCAGCTCGCGCCGGGCAACAGAATCGCGTTCTGGCAGTTGTCGGACTCAGTGAAGTCTCCGCTTGTCACGATAGAGGCGGGCATCAGCGCGGACGGGCCCGCGTTTGCGACGGTCACCGTCTGCGCTTTGCTCACGGTCCCGAAGCCCTGGCTCGGAAAGGTCAAGGCGGCCGGGGTTGCGGTCGCCGCCGTAGGGTTCTCGCCTGCTGTCCAAAGAGGAGTCATCCAGATGCCGCGGCCATAGGTGGCGGCGACGAGCACATGGACGGTGGCTGTGGCGGGACTGGCGCTGACGTTGACCGCGGGCGCCTGCGGAAGTCCGCTTCCAAAGGCCGACCAGCAGCCGGATGCCAAGTTCGTGCAGCTTGTGATTTGGCGCGTGGAATAGACTCCGGCGTCGGTGGCCACATAAACCGTGTTGGCGTCCTGCGGGTCCACAGCCAGGCTGTTGACCGGAGCCACGGGCAGATTCGCCGTCATCGCCGACCAGTGCCCTCCGCCGTCGATCGAGCGGTACACCAGCTGCACTTCATACGCCGGCGACTGAATCCCCGCAACGGTCACGTACACCGTATTTCCGGTAGGGTCGTTGGAGTCGATCAGGATGCTGGAGATGTCCAGCTCGAAGGCATTCAGCCCCCTGGTATCGTTGACGACCGGATTTCCGGTCAGGTCCTGCCAGACGGGCGAGCCGCTGCTTGACGGGTTGATGACGGCTGAGAGAACGTGGCCGGGCAGCGCCGCGCCCCCATTCGCCGAGCCGTACATGCCCACATAGACGATTTCGTTTCCACCCGGCAGCGCCATCGCCGCCAGGGAACGGATCAGGCCCTCGCCGCTGCAACTCGTATCGGGGCTTGCGCTCTCCACAATGCCGATGGGGCTGATAGCGTCTGCCCCAGTCCAACCGACGCCATCGGCCGGCCCGCGCCACACCCGGCAGGTTCCGATGAGCAATTGCGTGCTGTCCACGGGGTCCACCAGAAACGGCGCCGGTGCGGTCATGACAAGCCCATCCCCACCCACATCCGCGTCGTTGACCACGGGACTCGAGCCAAAGGCAGCCGGGGTGCAGGGAGCCTGCTGCGAGCACAGGTAGATGGACACTCCCGCCTGGTTGTTCACGTACCAGTTGACGCTGTTTTTTGCATCGATCGCGACTGGCCCGCCCTCACCGCCCAGGATTTCAGGCCAGTCCGTCGTTGGGCCGGTCACGCTCTTCACGCCCGCGGTTCCGTTGGCCCCCAGGCCGGCCAGCAGCGTGTAGGGTGTCATCCCTACCTGCGATAGGCTCTCCACCTCGGCCAGCGAACCCAAGCTCCCGTTCAAATTCTGGAAGTGAGCGGAATCGTTCGACGAGCAAACCGGACCCGTTTCGCCAATGGCGTCGGTGGAGCGCCAGAGCCCGCTGTCGTTGCCTACAAAAATTTCAAGCGGATTGGCGGCGTTCCAGGCCACGGCATGTTGATACTCGCCCACCCCGGAGCAGAAACCGGCAGTGGAATTGGTGGTGTTGCGCCACGCGCAGCCCATCGCCAGGCTACACTTCCACAGATCGTTGGCTCCGGCCAGCAGCAGCGTGTCCTGCTGCGAAGGAACGGCGGCCAGCGCCAAGTTGTAGTCGCCGTTCTGAATGGTGGCCGGACCGAGCAGGCTGTTCGTCTCCAGGGCTTTCGTCGACCATTGCCTGGCAAAAGTGATGGCCTGGCTGGTGCAGGCTCCAGCGCTTACCGCGCACTGGTCCTGCCACAATCCCTGGTCCTGATTGAAGGCGTCCACGGTCCAGGCAAAGGTGTCGCCGGTCAGCGGATTCACCGCCAGCGTTCCGCGGAAGATGGGGCACGCGGGCGACCCGGTGCTGCCGGAATTGGCGGGGCAAAACGCGGTGGTTAGGTTCGAGCCGGGCTGCGCGGCCATGCGCGTCCAGGTAATGCCGTCGGGGGATTGATAGTAGCCGTGGTACCGGATCGCCGCCACAAACAGCCCCCGCACCGGGTTCCATACCACCGAGGTGGCCGCGTTGCCATCGGGATACGCAAACGGGTCGCCCGGTCCCTGCACCACCCCGGCGGCGTCCTTGATGGTTGCCAGGCTCCATGTGACGCCGCCATCGGAGGAGTAGTACAGGCCCTCGTAGCTGCTGTTGGCCCAATCGGCGCTCACCACCAAGCCTTCGTAGGCCTGCGAGACCGCGGCCACTACTCGCTGGGGATTCGACGTGCTCCAGGCAAAGCCGGCGAAGCCCTCGCCCGTAAAGCTGTACACCTGATCTGCGGTGCTTTGGATCAGGTCCCAGGTGTTTCCGCCATCGGCCGAGCGCAGGATTCCGGCGCCATAGTAGGAGTCGAGAGCGTCGTTCGGGTCGCCGGTTCCGGCCAGAATCACTCCCGTCCCACCCGGCTGCACGGTCAGCGCGCCAATGCTGATGGATGTTTCGGCGGCGCCGCTCATGGCTCCCAGATCGTCGGTGAGAGGCGTAAAGACAATGCTGGCAGGGCTCGATGTGCCCGCATTCCCTGACCGCCAAACCCCTCCTCCGGTGGTTCCCACAAACAGGCGATTGCCGGTCGAGTCGGATGGATCGAGCGCCAGCGCGGAGATGCGCCCCGTCACCAGGCCGTAGTTCTGCGACTGGACAGCGGCGGGACCAAGCGGCTGCCAGGCTGCGCCTCCTTGCGTCTGTGTGAGCGGGTGAGCCGAGTTCGCTCGCGGATGGAAAGTTCCCGCGCCCGGCGAGGCTGCCGCGCCTCGCGCTCCACTCCGCGCCCAGCCGCGCCGGGCAAGAAACCGCTCGGCCTCGACCACGCCTGGAGGCGGATCGGGCCGTGCGGGCGCCGCACGTGCGCCCTGTACTGCCGAGTTTTCTTGCGTGTTGAGGAGCGGAACCGGCATCGCCGCAAGGGCCGCGATTGCCAGCACTGTGCCGGCGGATCGTGCAACGCGGACGCTTGCCCGGCGCGAAGAAACAACCTTCCCCGGCCTGCCGCCGAGGACAGGCTCACCGCGAAGCCGCTCAAAAGCCCAAATGTTCACACTCGTCCGGAATTACGATTCCGCCATCCCCTCCCTCTGATCTTCCAGGGGGGACTTGGACGAAATACAGGGAATTAGAACGTGCGAAACACGCAGTTTCCGGGATTGAAATTGGTTGGATTATAGACCAGAAACGGGACAGGCGCGTTGACAGCTTTGGTGCGTGCGGAAATGAGCCCGGGGCGTGCGCCCTCAGAACAGCGGTGTTTCCCCGCTTCCGCCGTTCTGGCGAATGTAGCGGCGGGCGTCGAACTTCTTTGCCGTCGAAGCTCCCATCATGGTCCGCACCAGTCCGAAAACCGGGCGATTGAACCACGGCCGGTCGTGCCTGCCGACGATGGCCCAGGCAATGCCCGCGTAACCGTTGGGGTCGCGCCCGTCCAGTTCGTAGCGGTCGTTCAAGGTCACAGCCCACTCGAAAGCCCGAGCCGGATCGGGCGCCCATTCCAGAATCTTCTTCGCCCAATACATGCGCATGTAGTTGTGCATCCAGCCGGTCAGGAGCATCTCCCGCTGGGCCGCGTTCCACAGTTCGTCGGCCGTCTCGGCGCGCTCCAGTTGGTCGAGCGTGTAGCGGTACGGGCGCGGGTCGGCGGCGTGTTCGATCAGTGTCTTCCGGGCCCACGGCGCGGCGCACTCCCAGTTGTCGTAGTTCGGCTCGTGGCGCACGAAGAGGACCGAAAGCTCACGCCATCCAATCAACTGGTCCAGAAACCGGTCGCGGGCGCTGGCCAGAACCTCGCCCTTCCGCAACGCCTCTTCAACGGCCAGAGCAATGGTCAGCGGGCCAATGTGGCCGAAATGCAGGTAAGGCGACAGGCGGCTGGTTCCGCGCACCTCGGGGTGGTTGCGCGCCTCCTCGTAGACCGGCAGTTCCCGCCTCACAAACTCTCGAAGACGCCGAACCGCGGAGCGGGAGCCACCGGTAAAGCTGTCCACCGGGCCAACGGTGCGGTCGAGTTTCGTGAACCCCGCGGTGATCTCCTGCCCGGAAACATCCGGCCCCACCGGAATGCTCACCACCTTCTTACCCGGCTTCCACGGATGCTGCGGCGCAAGGTTCAACGGTGCGACCAGGTACTTGGGCAACTGCGCTTTGAGATGCGGGCGAAAGTGGTGCAACAGAACGAAGCTGCGATTGAAGACTGCTGAGGGAACCACCACGTCGGCGTCCACTGTCCAGTAGGGCAGGCGCAGCTTTCCGGCCAGTACCCGTCGCCAGCGCTCCGGCTCGCGGCATGGATTTTCGTCGCCGATCAGCAGCGCGGCTTTCACTTCTTCAAGAAATGCCCGGAGCGAGTTATCCGGATGCCGGCGCAGAATAAAGCCAACTCCGCGCTCCGCCGCGCCCTCGGCTACGTCCCGCAACCCTTGGGCCATGAAGTGATAGTGCCGCAGATTGGCGTTTGGATAGTTCGGAATTACGGAGAAGAAGACGACCACCGGCACTCCAAGCAGATTCCCCGCCTCGATGGCCACGTCGAGCGCCGGATTGTCCACGATGCGCATTGCCCGCTGCATCCAGTAGACAACGCATCGCCCGCCTTTGACCGGCGCGCCTCCGCGACGCACCCGAACGCGGGGCTGACTGGCCAGCCGGACAAGCTCTTCGGGCATCTGCGGATCGTCGGGCATCAAATTTACCGGCCACTGGACGCGGCCATTCGCCTCTCCCGCGCAGGGCCGGACCACGCAGAAGTGTATGTACTTCGGCCTGCAAAAAAGGCCGCCCATCGGGCAGCCCTCGTTGCAAAAACATACGTTCAGCCGCCACTGATCGTTGACAACTGATCACTGACCACTGTCTTCCTACCACTGCCCCCACGCCCGGCTGAAGTAATCGGAAAGTGTCATGCCGATCAGGATCAGGAAGGTGAACACGCCGGCAAAGACTGTCAGTTTGGTCAGCTTCGAACTGTACTTCACGTGCATGAAGAACAGCACCACAAGCGTGGCCTTGGTGCAGGCGATGGCCAGCGCGATGATGGGGTTGAAAATCCCCAAGTCAATGTACGAGGCCCAGACCGTGGTCGCCGTGCCCACCAGCAGCGCCAGGAGAATGACCGCATAAATCTTGGGGCTGACGATGTGGTGCGCGTGTTCTTTTGGTTCGCTCATGCCGTGTCCTTTAATGCCTGCTGATCAAATAGAGCAGCGGAAACAGGAAGATCCAGATGATGTCGACGAAGTGCCAGTAAAGCCCGAAGTTCTCAACAAACGTTACATGGCCCGACGTGTAAGCCCCGGCCCGTGCGCGGAAGATCATGAAGCTCAGGATGGCGACGCCGATGATCATGTGCAGCGCGTGCATGCCGGTCATGGCGAAGTAGAGCGAGAAATAGACCTCGGTCTTGCGCGCCATGTCCAGCGGCAGAGGCTTGTCGCCTGCGGCCTTGGCTGCTGCGTCGGAATCCGGATCGAGGAAGGACTGGAGACTGTAGTGGTAACTCGGAACGTGATGCTTCTCAAACTTCTCCGAGTACTCGATGGTCTTGATGCCCAGGAAGCCCAGGCCCAGGATGAGGGTGAGGATGAGGCACAGCACCAACCCGCTTTTGCGGTGTGTCTCCGCGCACCACACGCCCATGGCCATGGTGAAGCTTGAAGTGATCAGCAGCAGTGTGTTCAACCCGCCCAGCGGAATGCTCAACTGGTGGGAGCCAGCCACAAAGGCCGGGTAATACCAGTTGCGATAGATCAGGTAGGCGGTAAACAGGCCGCCGAAGAACATGACTTCAGTGAGCAGGAAGAGCCACATGGCAAAGTTGGTGGCGTCGGCCTGCTGCTCGGTGCTTTCGAAGTGATGGCGCAGGTAGGACGGGTGCTCGTCGTGAGCATTGTCAGCGCTGACAGCCGTCTCCGGCGCGCCATGGGCAATCGCAGGGCTATCCGACACTGGCCACCTCTTTTTCTTTCTGCCGTTCGAGCCAATCGTAGTCGTAGGCTTCGTGGTCCATGATGGGCATCTCGAGGAAATTCTCGGTCAGCGGAGGCGACTGGATCTGCCATTCGAGCCCGGTGGCCTGCCAGGGATTGTTTCCGGCGATGGCGCCGTATTTGAGTGACCAGACCAGATAGAGCACCGGCAGCAAGTAGCCGACGCCCAGGACGGTTGCGCCGGCGGTCGAGAAGACGTTCAGAATCTGAAACTCGGGCGGGTAGGCTGCATAGCGCCGCGGCATGCCCAGCATGCCCAGGATGAACTGTGGGAAGAACGTCAGGTTGAATCCGATGAAGGTGACCACCGCGGCCAGTTGCGAGACCTTTTCCGGATACATGCGGCCGGTCATCTTGGGCCACCAGAAGTGGATGCCCGCCAGGAAGGCCATCAACATGCCGCCCACCATCACAAAGTGGAAGTGAGCGACGATGAAGTAGGTTTCCGTCAGGTGGATGTCGGTTCCCGAAGTGCCGAGAAAGACGCCGGTCATGCCGCCGATGGTGAACAGGCCCATGAACCCGAAAGCGTACAGCATGGGCGTTTCAAAGGTGATGGAGCCTTTGTAAAGGGTGAAGGTCCAGTTGAAGATTTTGATGGCTGAAGGCACGGCCACCAGCATGGTCAGCAGAGAAAACACCAGCATCGAGTAATTCGAGATGCCCATGATGAACATGTGGTGAGCCCAGACGAAGAAGCCGAAGACCGCAATGGCCACCGAGGAGAAAGCGACCGCAGTGTAGCCGAAGACGCGCTTGCGGCTGAAGGTGGAGATGACCTCGGAGATAACGCCCATGCCGGGAAGAATCATGATGTAAACAGCGGGGTGCGAATAGAACCAGAACAAGTGCTGGAAGAGCAGCGGATCGCCGCCCTTGGTGGGGTCGAAAACTCCGATGCCAATGGTCCGCTCCAGAGCCACGAGCGTTATGGCGATGGCCAGAACAGGCGTTCCCAACACCATGAGGATGCTTGCCGCGTAGTGGGCCCACACAAACAGCGGCAACCGGAACCAGGTCATGCCGGGCGCGCGCATCTTGTGGATGGTCACAATGAAGTTCAGTCCGGTGAAGATGGAACTGAAGCCGGCAACAAAGACCGCCAGGCCGGTCGTCAGCACGTTGGTGTTGACGTAATGCGTTGAAAGCGGCGTGGTAAAGGTCCAGCCCGTGTCCACGCCGCCGGTCATCATGGTGTAGAGGACCAGTATGCCGCCCGCCATGTAGAGGTACCAGCTCAACAGGTTGATCTTGGGCAGCGCCAGATCCTTGGCTCCGATCATCAGGGGGATGAGAAAGTTGCCCAGCGTGGCGGGCACCGACGGCACCAGGAAGAGGAAGACCATGATGATGCCGTGCATCGAGAACACCTTGTTATAGGTGTCGGTGGCCATCAGATCGGCCTGCGGCGTCAGCAACTCCAGGCGGATGAGCCCGGCCAGGGCCCCGCCAATGAAGAAGAAGAACGTGATCGAAATCAGGTAGAGAATCGCAATCCGTTTGTGGTCGCCGGTAAGGAGCCAGCTGAGCAGGCCGTTCTCCTTGGTCAGAAAATTGACCTTGGGAATCCTGGCCGTCGACTGATCGGGAAGACTGACGATCGTGTTCACTGTGCTCATTGCTTCACTACTCCTTGTGCGGCGGGCACTTTGGCTGCGGGCGCCTGCGCGGGGACCCTGCCTTCGCTCTCGGGCAGCAGATCGACCGTGTTGGTCGTCTGCTGGATGCGGTAGTCGGAGTTGAGGTTTTTGATGTACTCAACCAGCGCGATGATGCCCTCCTCGCTGACCTGCCCCTGGTAAGTGGGCATGATGGGCGCGTAACCCTGGGTGATGTGCTGCGAAGGATTGAGAATGGCTTCGCGCAGGTAGGCGTCATCGGCGGTCACGGTGCCCCCGCTGGAAAGAGCCAGCTTTGCGCCGTAGACGTTGGCCAGCGACGGCCCGCGCGCATCCGGCCGGGTATTGTGGCACGCAGCGCAACTCAGGCTGGCAAACAAGCGCTCGCCGTTTTGCGCCAGCGAGGCGCCGCTGGTGGAGCTGGCCAGCCACTTCTTGTAGTCCTCCGGCGTCAGCACCACGATGTCGCCGATCATCTGCGAGTGGTTGGTCCCGCAGTACTGCGTGCAGAACAGGTGATAGGTCCCCGGCACGGTGGCCTCGAACCACACAGTTGTGTAGCGTCCGGGAATCGCCTCGCGCTTGACGCGGAAGGCAGGAATGGAAAAGCTGTGAAACACATCCTGCGAGATGAGCGTCAACTGGATGGCGCGGCCGGTGGGAATATGCAGCGAGTTGATCTCGTGCTGCCCGCCCGGATGCTCGGCCTTCCACATCCACTGCTTGCCCACCACGTAGATGTTCATGGCGTTGGCCGGCGGCGTATACACGCGGAAATAAATCAGCGCGCCCCAGACGAACATTACCAGGAACAGACCGAGAGGAATGATGGTCCAGGTGGCCTCGAGCAGCGTGGATCCTTCGATCTGTTCCGCTACCGGGTGGCGCTGCTTGCTGTAAAGGATCGAGAAGCTGGTCACCAGAAGAACGACGATCGTGAGCCCGATCAGGCTCACCAGGATCAAGAAGAAAAGCAGCGCGTCCATTTGAGGCGCCAGCCGCGACGCCTCCGGCGGAAACAGCGCGAAGTTCGTCATCCACTTGACGAGAAACTGCCAGATTATTGGACTGATGTGGCTCATTCCGTTATCCGTTCACCTTTGTCCCTGTCCCGCTTGTTCTGCTTGTTCCGCTTCCTGGCGTGTTGTCCTTTTGCCGGCTGTCCCGGCGGAACATCACCAGCATGAATCCGCCCAGTGTGGCCATGGTCACCAGTCCCCCCAACTGCACAACCCTGGCAACGATCAGCGAGTGTTTGTTGGTCTGTGGATCGTAGTGATAGCAGTAGGTCAGAATGTTGTCCACCGGCGAGCCGATGCGGTTGGCCGAGGCCTCCGCCAGCCCCAAGCGCAAATCCTTTGGCGAGTACTCGACGCCCATGTAGTACTGGGCCATCTTGCCCTCCGGCGTGACGATTTGAATGGAACTGGCGTGGGCAAACTGCGTCAGCTTCCCGTCCGGTCCCGGAATCTTGACGTAGCCGAACCCCACCGCCCTGGTGAGCGCGTCGATGTTGGCCTGGTTGCCGGTCATGAAGTGCCAGCCCGCGGCCGTCTCCGGGTGTCCATAGCGCTTGAGATACGTGCGCTTCTTGGCCGCGGCCAGGTCGGTTCCCTCGCTGGGATCGATGCTGACCACGATGATGCTGAAGTCCCTGCCGGGAACTTCGTCCACCATCTGCAGGGCGCTCGTCAGCCCGTTCAGCTCTTCCGAGCAGAGCATGGGGCACTGGTAGTAAACCAGCGCCAGAATCGCGGGCTTCCTGCCGAAGTAGCTGGCTAACTGCACCTGTTTGCCCTGGTCGTCGGTGAAGGCCAGCGCCAGCGGCAGTTGTCCGTTCAGATGTTGCGCAATGCCCACGCCGTTCAGGATCGCAGGCGGCTTGTCGCTGACCGGGGCCATCTGCTTTTCGTCGTAGCGCGAAACCTGCGCCGACGCCGCGGGACATATTTCAAACAGACTCAGGCCCACCGTACAAAACACAACGGGGGCCACCGCTGCCAAGGCCACGTTGCGCCAGTCTTTCCGGATTGTGCCTGCATCGTGCATCATTCCTTCTTTCCTTCGCTTGCTCCCCGACTCTTTGCGGGTGCCCCAGGTCTCGATTTTGAGACCTGGGAAACAACAAGCCTCAACTACGCCCGCCGGTATGCCCAACCAACTCCCCGTGCCCCATCCATTTCGCGCTTTTTGCGAAATGGGTGGGAAACCAACAACCTCATCCCCGTCCGCCGCGCTTTCTACTTATGCGGTTCCGGCCTGCCAGCCTCGACCCTCTGCGCCGCGGCCTGATCCAGCTCATAGCCGGTGCGGGCAAACCCGCTGGTCAAGGGCAGCGCCACTTGCGGCTCGAAGTCCCCGGTCAGCAGCGGCGTCTTCTCGACGGCCGGCGCCTGCGGCAATCCTCGCTCGGCCAGCAGTTCCATGGCTCGCTCGATGGGAATCCTCACCTTGCCCTGCGCCCGGTCGGCCCAACTGTAGTTATCCAACAGCAGGTCCTCGCGCGCGTGCAGGTCGGCCACGTCCTGATTGCCGTCGTCGGTCTGCACGCGCGGCGTAGGAAAGCGCTGGGTCAGTTCGGCCATGCGGTGCTGCAGTTCGGGACTCGAAGGCAGATTCCCCAACTGGCGCACATCCACCGGCGCAGCCCACTTGCTGCGCGGCCCGTCTTCCCTGTTCATGCGCGCATTGATCACCTTGCCGATGCCGTAGCTCAACACCCCTGCCACCGCGACGAAAATAGCGAGCGCGGTCAAAAAGACCAATACTCCCGAAACCCGCACGTCGGTCTGCTCGAATCCCTTCGATGCGTCGATCTCATCAGGCTCGTGGCCCGATTCGAGTTTGTCCTTGTCGTTTGGATTATGCGTTGGCATGTTCAGGCTCCAGAATCTCCGCCAAATGCGGGTCGTTGGTCTGCACCAGCGCGCGCGCCTTCAGCCGCGTGCAGAAGAAGGCGACCCAGAAGGCCACCATGGCCACCGGTACGGCCGCGTATTCGAGAATCCCCCAACTGAAGTGGAGATTGCCCGCGGCATCCTTGAAGTTGGGCTCGATCAGCCAGAACAGATCGAATGCGCGGGCGAACACCATCCATTGGCACACACGGACCAGCCGCTTCTTATTGCGCTTCAAGTCCCGCGACAGCAGCAGCGTGAACGGAATCAGCCAGTGGAAGATGAAGTCCAGGGTGATGATGATGCCCCAGTGGCCGCGAATACGAGCCAGATACCAGGGAATCTCCTCCGGCAGGTTTCCCGACCAGATAATGAGAAACTGTCCGAAAGCCAGGTAAATGTTCAGCATCACGAAGGCGAACGTGAACTTGCCCAGGTCGTGCTGTTCGGTCTGGCGCAGGATGGTCTTGAACGGCTCGGCCTTGGAGAGCGAAATGACGACGATGATGGAAAGCGCCAGCACCCCGTAGGCCTGCCCGACCAGAAACAACAGCCCGTACACCGACGAGTACCAGGTGGGATCGAGCGACATGACCCAGTAGATGACTGCAGCCGTCATGGTGATGGCGTAGACCACGATGCCGGGGCCGCTGATGTTCTCGAATTTCTTGATCCACGTGGGCGTGTTGGCCGGCGAATCCGCGTCGCGCTTCAGGCCCAGTGCATTCAGCCGCCAGGTGTAAAAGCCCCAGATGGCAAAACACACCAGGCCGGTTACGACGAAGGCCGTTGGGTTCAGCATGGGCCGCTTGAATTCGATGGCGTGGGCCTGCACCTCGTTGATCCAGCCGGATTTGAGCGCCGCGCTCACGTCGTCTACCGCGGCCCACAGATAAAGTTTCCTGAGCGAGAGCGCAATCACCACCCAGTAGACAAAAACCAGCGGCAGCGTGCGGCTCATGGCCTCCAACGGCCGGCGCAGCAACAAGCCCCACTTGCCGCCGGAGCAGTATTGCACCATCAGCAAGGCCAAACCGCCCACGGAGAATCCAAAGGTCATCATCAGGCCCAGCAGCCAGCCGCGCAGCACGTGGTCGATCGATTGGTCGGCGGCGGCCAGTCCGGCGGCGATGGCCGAGAAAACCACCCCTACGACCAGCGCGCGCGTTCTCCAGCCGTCCACAAAGGCCGGTGCGGTGAGGTCAGCGGGAAGCGTCTTGGCGTGTGTCTCGTGAGCCATTCCGTAAGTCCTTACTTGGCCGCCGGGGCCGGTTTGGTTGCGGGAATCTTGATCGCCGGGTCCGCCGAATTGGCCGGAGCCAGCGCCGGGGTGCCCTGGCTGGCGTCATGCGCCCGCGCCTGTACGGCCGAGTCCGGCAGCGTCCAGGGCTGGGCATATTCCGCGTGCCCCAGGTCCGTGGCAATGTCTTTGAGGGGTCTGACTTGCACGCCGGAAGGAACGTCGTCCACTTTGGCCGCCTGGCTCAACTGCAGCGCGCGAATATAAGCCGCCACCGCCCAGCGATCCACCGGCGTCAGTTGCGCAGCGTAGTCCGGCATGGCCCCGTAGCCATGGGTCATTACGTAGAAATAGTGCGAAATCGGCTGCGACAGCCGCACCTGGTCGTGCAGGTTGGCGGCCGGCTTGTAGCCGCGCTCCACGATCTCACCCAGCCCGTTGCCCACGCGCGAGTGGCACGGCGTGCAGTAGATGTTGAACCGCTCCTGACCGCGCTTCAGCACGTCCAGAGTTACCGGAAAGGGCATCAGCTCTTTCTCTTCACGGTAGCCGTTCGCGCCCTGGACCACGCCCGTATAGAAGTAGCTGTCTTCGCGCAATTGGCCGCGCGCCACGGTGTTCATTACCTGCGGACGAGCGCCGCGGTGATCGGCAAACATCTCCGACCCACGCTGCGAAATGATCTTCGGCTGGTCCTGCATGTCCTGGCGGCAGCCCGAGATGAACAGCAGGGCGGCGACTCCAGCAAACGCAACAAGCCGTCGCACCGACGCGAATGAAGAACAACCGCAGATCCTTCGGCTCCGCTGCGCTTCGCTCAGGATGACAGGAGTGGTCGCGACGTCGAGGCGGAACTGTTCCCTGTTCCCTGTTCCCTGTTCCCTGTTCGGCATCAGTACTCCACCTCCACCACTGAAACCGGCTGAAAGGCTTCCAGATATTTCTTCGCTTCCACCAGGTCGAACTTGGGATCCAGCGCCTCAAGACAAAGGAAGAACTTGTCCGTGGTGGCTCCGTCGCGGAAGTTGGGCGCGTTGAACAGCGGGTGATAGAGCGCCGGCAGCCCGTTCAGCGCCAACATGCCGAAAGCCGCCGAGAGGCCGGCGAACAGAATGGTCCACTCGTAGGCGGGCACAAGGAAGGCCGGCCAGGAATAGAGCGGCCGTCCGCCGATATTCAACGGATACGCGAGCACCGAGACCCAGACCTCGAACAGAAACATGGCCATCAGACCCATCAGTCCGCCCACCAGCGTGATCAGCGGCACCTTGTTGCGATGGAAGCCGATGGCCTCGGCCGCCTCTTCCACCGGGTAGGGCGTATAGCAGTCCATACGCCGCCAGCCGTCCTCCCGCGCCTGGCGCGCGGCGCGGACCAGATCGCTCGGCGTATCGAATTCGGCCAGCAGGCCGTAGGTTCCTTCGCGTGGGGGCATCAGAGCGGCTCCTCCAATTCACATGCTCTTGGTGGTAGTTCATCCAAGGGCCTTTTCTTGAGGAAAAGGCCACACGCGGTTCGCGGCTTCGACATACTGCAATTGGAGGCCCGCATCAGTCACCAGCCTCTGCCACCGCTTTGGCTTTGATCTTCGCGCCCGGCAGCATGGTGCGGATTTCAGACATGGGAATCATGGGCAGGAAACGAACAAACAGCAGGAACAGCGCCGTGAACAATCCCAGCGTCCCGACATAGATCATGTAGTCCCACTTGGTGGCGCGGTAGGTTCCCCACGCCGAGGGCAGAAAGTCGCGGTAGAGGCTGGTCACGACAATGACGAAGCGCTCAAACCACATGCCCGTGTTGACCACGATGGAGATGAAGAACATATAGGGGATCGAGGTGCGCAGTTTTCTTGACCACAGCGTCGTCAGCGGAATCGCCAGGTTGCAGGTCACCAGCACCCAATACGACCAGCCCATGGGCCCGAACATGCGATTCCACATCATGAAGGCTTCCCAGTGCGAAGCCGAGTACCAGGCCATGAACACTTCCATGGCGTACCCGTAGGCCACGATGAACCCCGTTGCCAGCATCACCTTGCCCATGTTGTCGATGTGCCGGTCGGTCACCAGACCTTCAAGGTGATAGAACTTGCGCAGCGGAATGGCCAGCGTGAGCACCATGGCAAAGCCGGAGTAGATGGCGCCGGCCACAAAGTAGGGCGGGAAGATGGTGGTGTGCCAGCCCGGCAGCACGGCTACGGCAAAGTCGAAGCTGATGACCGTGTGTACCGAGAGCACCAGCGGCGTGGCCAGGCCGGACAGCAGCAGCGAGGCTGTCTCGTAGCGCATCCAGTGGCGCACCGACCCGCGCCAGCCCAGCGACATGATGCCATAAAAATACTGTGCGAATTTATTTTCGGCGCGGTCGCGCAGGGTGCCGAAATCCGGAACCATCCCGATGTACCAGAAGACCACCGAGATGGTGGCGTAAGTCGAGACCGCGAAGACGTCCCACATCAGCGGCGAGCGGAATTGCGGCCAGACCTCCATGGTGGCGGAATAGGGCAGCATCCAGTACCCCAGCCACGGGCGGCCAATGTGAATCAGCGGAAACATGCCGGCGCAGACCACGGCGAAGATGGTCATGGCCTCCGCGAACCGGTTGATGGAGTTGCGCCAGCCCTGCTTGAACAGCAGCAGAATGGCCGAGATCAGCGTGCCGGCGTGGCCGATGCCGATCCACCACACAAAGTTGATGATGGCAAAGCCCCAGGCCACCGGCTGCGAAATGCCCCAGATGCCGACGCCGATGAGGAACAGCCAGATCAGGGCCCCCAGCAGCATGGTCGCCACAGCGCCCGCCACGCCGAACAGGGCAAACCAGCCCAGCGGCGTCGTGGGCGTAAGCACAATGCGCGTGATTTTTTCGGTGACCGACTTGAAGGTCTGGCCGGGCGCAATGACCCGGTACTCTCCAGTCGCCGGGTCGATCGCGTGGTCGTGTTTCACTTCGCTGGTTGCCATGGGCGGATCGAGCCTCTCAACCCTTGGCCGGCGTGTGCTCCACCGGCGCATCTTGAAGTTCGGGGTTCGGATTCAGGACCGCGGCTACGTACTTCGTCCGCGGACGGGTATTCAGATCGGCGAGCACCTGGTAGCTGCGTTCGTCGGCTTGAAGCTTGGCCACCCGGCTGCCCTTGTCGTTGATGTTGCCAAAGGTGATGGCCGAAGCCGGGCACGCCTGCTGGCAGGCGGTCTGGATTTCGCCGTCGCGCACGCCCCGGTTCTCCTTGTCGGCTTCGATCTTGGCCGCCGAAATGCGCTGCACGCAGTAGCTGCACTTCTCCATCACGCCGCGTGAACGCACTGAGACATCGGGATTGCGCAACAGCTTCAGACTATCGGTCTCAAAGTCGGAGTAGAGCAGGAAGTTATAGCGGCGCACCTTGTAAGGGCAGTTGTTGGAGCAGTAGCGGGTGCCCACGCAGCGGTTATAAACCATCGCGTTCAGCCCCTCGGGCGTGTGCACCGTGGCGCCCACCGGGCAAACCTGCTCGCAGGGTGCGTTCTCGCAGTGCTGGCAGGCCATGGGCTGGAAGTGGGCGCGCGGCGAAGCCAAATCGCCTTCAAAATAAGTATCGATGCGCAGCCACTGCATGTTGCGCCCGATCCGCACCTGCTGCTTGCCCACCACGGCGATATTGTTCTCGGCATAACAGCTCACGATGCAGGCGTTGCAGCCCGTGCAACTCGCCATGTCGATCGACATGCCCCAGGCATTGGCCTCGTTGTACTCCCAATTCGGAAACAGCGTGTTGCTCTTGTCGGTCTTCTCGCGGCCGGGGCCTTCGTTGGCGAAACCGGGGTTGGCCTTGTATTCATCGAGCGTGGCGTAGCGGATGATGCCGCGTTCGCTGATCGCCTCATCGGCTTCAAGCGAATTGTTGGTGTGGCCCTCTGGCTGGCCGAAGGTCTTTCCGCGGTGGTCCTGGTAGTGGCTCTTGGTGATCGCGGTGCCCCATTTGCCTTCGACCTTCTTCATCGTTCCCACGGCGTAGAACGGGGAAGCCGTCGTCCGAATCAGATAGGCGTTGAAGCCCGCGCCCGAGCCTACGCGCCCGGCAAACTGACGTCCATAACCCAGATGAACGGTGACCGAGTTATCCGGATGGCCCGGCGCAACAATCACTGGCGCCTTGACCTTGCGGCCTTGTACCGTCAGCTCGACAATGTCGTCTTCTTCAAGGCCGTACCTGGTCAGCGTAGCCCCGGACACAATCGCTGCATTGTCCCAGCTCAAATTCGTCACCGGCTTGGGCAGTTCCTGCAGCCAGCCGACATTCGACCAGCGCCCGTCATAAATATTCGGATCGGGCCGGTAGATGATTTCGATCGAATTCTGCGCCGACGGCACGGGAACCTTGGGAACCGGAGTACCCGTGCCCGCCTTGGCCGTCGAGTCGAAAGTTGTGCCGTCAATCCACCCGGCATGAAGGGCTTTCCGCCAGCCCGTCTCAAAGTCTCCCTTGATTGTGGCCTTCCATGTCTCGCGCACCGCGTCATACGGGCTTAGCCCGGGCTCATTGAGCAGCGCCTGGAAGAAGTGGTGCGCCGTCTTGCCGCCATAGAGCGGATCGATCATCGGCTGCACAATCGAAACCGTTCCGTCGTAGGCCCGCGCATCCGACCACGACTCCAGGAAATGCGCTGCGGGAATGTGCCAGTGCGCCTCGTGTCCGGTCTCGTCGTAATGCAAGCCGAGATGGGCAACTGTCTTCGCCTTATCGAAAGCGGCGGCAAATTCAAGATCGACGGGCGCCTCATAGATGGGATTGGAGTTCAAAATCACCAGCCAATCCACCTTGCCCGCATTCATGTCGGCCACCAGAGCCTTGAAGTCGGCAATCTGGTCGCTCGGCAGCGAGTTCGCAGCCTCAAACGCAACAATGGCCGTCTTCCCCACGTTGCCCAGAGCGTTGTTGATCGCCGAAGCAAGAGCGGTCACAGAAGCATCTTGGTAAAGCCCTGGAATTACCGCGCTCTTGCCGGCGTGCGCCTTCAGATCCTTCGCAAGCGCGGCCAGAAACTTCTTCTGCTCATCGGTCCAGTTATAGGCTGGAACTTCAACCCCGCTCACTCCAACGGCCTTGGCTAACTCCGCCGCAAAGGCCGGAATCTCGCTCGCCCGCAAACCCAGACGATGTTCGGCCTTCATGCCTGTCGTCGTCGGCGTCGATTCGATGGAGTAGAGCCGGTTCAGCTTTTCAGGATCTTTGCGCCGCACCGCGTACTCGCGTACCAGCTTGTGGAAGCCAGGAAACGTCGCGCCTGACAAGAGGTCGGCATCGAGCGAAACAATTACATCCGCTTCGGCCAAGTCATACTGGACGTTCAGCCCGCTGGCAATCGCAGTCCCCGCAATCGCCGGGTCATATTGGATCAAGCGCGCCTTTGGAAAGGCCTCCTGCACGGAGTGCCATTGTCGCGCCAGCGTGGGCGAAGTAATCGTCGAACTCAGGAAATAAATCCCCGTCCCATCCTTCGTCGACGCCACCTTGTTGCGAAACTCGACGGCAAACTCCGCCCACTCGCGGTTCTCGCCGCGATAGGTCACGTGCTGCGAACGGTCCGGATCATAGAGGTCCAAGAGCGTTGCCTGCGTGAAGGGGTCCGACGAGCCCTGGTTATACGAGTGCTCCGGGTTGCCGTCGATCTTGATGGGACGGAACTGATCGCTCTTTACCAGCAGCGGCACCGCGCCGGTGACGAACGGGTGCGCCGTGGCAAAGTACATCGGCTTGCCCAGAATCAGATCTTCCGGCGCTTTGACGTAGGGGTAGATCGGCTCGTCGGGCTGCTTGGTGCAGCCGGCGAGGCCAGCCAGCGCCAGCGACGCGCCCATCAGCTTCATGAAGCCGCGCCGCGAAACCGGATCGACCCACTCCTGCGCCGCCGAAGGAAATTCCTTCTCAACAGCGGCCTGAAACTCTGGCGTGTCGGCCAGCTCATCCACCGACCGCCAGTACCTCTTGCCTCTTGTCCCTTTCAGCTCTTCGCGCACCTCGGCCAGGGTCATCGGCTCGCCTGCGGGCTTTGTATCAGGGCACGACTTTAGTCGTGCCGCAACCGCGGAAAGATCGCCGTGGGCTTCAGCCCCTGAGGCATGTTCTTCGTGGATCTGGCCCAAGCTTCCACCCATTCCCGAAGCCTCTTTGCCGGTCATATTTGTCGTTCCCTTCACCTTTTGTCCGCTCATCGGTGGCAGACCTCGCAACTGGCCAGATCCTTGGGAGTGCGAATTTTGTAGTGATCCACCAGGAAATGGCCCAGCTCGTCCTGGCTGGTGAACTTCTTGTACTGCGGACTTTCGATTGCTGCGCTTCCGATGGACGGCGCAACGCCATGAACGCCAAGCGCCGGCATCTGCAGCGAAGCCACTTCGACGCCCGCCCGCGCCGGATCCCTGGTCACGCAGTTCACGCTCTCGGCCGTCGGCGTCCCTGCCTGTTCGCCGCCCACCGCGCACCACACCGGGCGATCCTCGGCCGGCGCTTCCCAGGCCATGTTGTAAATCTCGCTTGTCGGCCGCAGATTTTTAGCCGGGTTGCGATGGCAGTCCAGGCACCACTCCATCTGCAAGGTGTTCTGCGCATACATCAGCGGCATCTGATCCACGCGGCCGTGGCAGGTGGAGCAGCCCAGCCCCTTGTTGACGTGAATTTCGTGGCTGAAATAGACGTAATCAGGCAGGTCGTGCACCTTGGTCCACACCAGCGACTGCCCGGTAGCCCAGCTCTGCCGCACCGGCTCCAGCAGTTGGGCGTTGGTCCAGATCTGCGCGTGGCAGTTCATGCAGGTCTTGGTCGGCGGGATTCCCGCATAGCTGGACTTCTCCACCGTGACATGACAGTACTGGCACTGGATGCCCAGCCCCTGCACGTGATGCTTGTGACTGAAGGGCACCGGCTGGTCCGGGCGCTGGCCCTGCCGCGTCACCCACGGCGACCGCTGCAATTGGTCCAGCGTGACCCCCAGGGCAATCACGATCAGCCCTGTCAAAACCAGGCTAGCGCGAGCCAAAGCATTGGAGCTGCGATCAAATATCTGCGCCATGAATGCTTCCCTACTGATTTTCGGCTTTGGATGTGTGCGCTGTGCTGGCGGTCACACATGTTGTGTACAAACTTCATTCTTGAGTACAACTCACCCGAAAGGTCGAGAACCCCGAAAAAATAATATAGCAGCCAGAGACCCCCCTATAGCAATGTTCGACTACAAAATCCAAGAAAAAGTTGTCTCGTGGCAATTTTTGTAATCTCTTGAAAAGAAAACCATTTGTGATAAGGGGAGAGGGAGGGGAACCAACCACGCGCCCCTGGCGACTCGCGTACCAGAAGAAGGGATATTGCGACTAAAATAGCACATCGGTTTCGGACCGCGCCAGTCCAAAATGTTTCTTCCAATGAAGACGCGCCTCGCCCCTCCGGAGCGCCATCGCCCTCCCGCTCTTGAACGGGTCTGAAAGTGCTCGAATTGCCGCACCCGTCCACGTCGGCCCCAACTAGCATCTCCCGTCCTTCGGCGGCTCGGCGCAGGTCTCGGCAAACGACTCGTCGGGCAACGTCGCCGGCCAGCCGATCATCACCAGAAATACATCGAGGACGAAAAGCGCGATGGCCACGTCGTTGAAGAGTGTTGCCGGACGCGCGTCCGGCCAGAACTGGTTGGCAGCCCAGAAGAGAAAGGCTACCGCCAGCATGATCGCCTTGGCGAATTCCATCCGCGCAGGCCGGTGCGCGACCTGGTAGACGAGGTATGCAACAGCAATCAGGGCCAGCGGAAAAGCCGCGAGAACGTCATGGCTTCTGGCAGGAAAGAGCTGTGGAAAGGCGTCCCAAACAAACAGCGCCCCGACGCCTGCAAGGGTGACGATGCCGAGAATGACAGCAAGAGCCCTGTGGGCCCGGTCAAGACGAATATACATAGGCCATTATGGGCTGCCTGCCCAAAAAGAAAATGTAAAGACCATGCCGGCCACCCCGGAAAAGGCGCCCGCAGGAGGAATGGCAAAAGCGTCTGGTCGCCGCGGTCCTGACAATCCGATGCATTAGAATTCATAAAAGCGTTTCCGTCAGACGCCCTCAACGACAAATCATCCTGCAATGCGGACTTCGGAGTCCGGTGGGCGGGCGTCCATCGAGTGAATGCCTGAAAGGGAAGAGCCATGAAGTACGCCGGACTGCTGGTGATGCCAGCCGGATTCTTTCTCTCCTTAGCCGCACTCATCCTGTTTCCCGCGCCGGGGCCGCGGGCGGCTTTTGTGCTCTGCGGCCTGGCGGTCGAGGGAATGGGACTGGCCGTTGCGGTGCGCGGGCACATGGAAGCCCGCGGAGATCGCCGCCCATGACGCCTGCCCTGACTCCCGCCCTCTCCGACGTCGCATTCGCCTTCATCCTCGCGCTTCTGCTGCTGGCTCCGCTGGCCATCGCCGGCGTGGCGCTGATCAACACCGGCCTGGGACGGTCGCGTTCTGCGGCCCAGGCGCTGCTGGGAAGCGTGGCGATCATGGCCGCGGCGGTGATTGTGTTTGCCCTGGTGGGCTCGGCCTGGGTCGGCGGCGCGGGTCATTCCTTCCAGTTGGCAGGCAAGAGCTGGAACTGGCTGGGCGCATCGCCGTTTTTTCTGAGCGGATTGGGGTCTGCCTCGCCCCAGTCGCAGCTCGGCCTCCTCTTCGAGCTTCTGGCAGTAGCCATGGCGGCTCTCATTCCCTGGGGTTCGGGAATGGATCGCTGGCGCCTGATGGCCGGCTGCGCAGCCGCCGCAGTGCTGGCATTCGCCGTTTTTCCGCTTACGGCGCATTGGATCTGGGGCGGCGGCTGGCTCTCGCAGTTGGGCATCAACTTTGGCCTGGGCGCCGGCTTTCTGGATGGCGGCGGCGCGGCCACGGTACACGTGTTGGGAGGCCTGAGTGCGCTGGCCGTGGTGTGGATCGCTGGCTCCCGCAAGGGCAAATTTCCCAAGGAGGGCCTGGCCACCGCCATGCCCGGCCACAACGCTGTCTACGTAGTCTTCGGCTGCCTGCTGGCACTGGTGGGCTGGCAGGCCTGGAACGTGGCCGGCGCCATTCTGTGGCTGCACGTGGCTCCGGGGGCGCTGGCGGTCACGGCCGTCAACACGCTTCTCTCCGCTGCGGCTGCCCTCGCGGCCACCTTTGCCGTGACCCAGATTCGCTTCGGCAAGCCCGACGCCAGCCTCTGCGCCAACGGCTGGCTGGCCGGACTGGTGGCTTCCAGCGCCTGCGCCGGGCTGATCACGCCGGCTGAGGCCCTGCTTGTGGGGCTGGTCGCGGGCATCGTTACGCCGCTCATGGTGGAGCTGCTCGAACTCGCTCTCTCCATCGACGACCCCTCGGGCGCAATTACCGTGCACGCGGCCGGCGGGTTGTGGGGATTGCTGGCTGCCGGTTTCTTCGCCCCGCAGCCGGGCCAACTGGTGGCCCAACTGGTGGGCATCGCCGCGCTGCTTGGTATTGTGCTGCCGCTGGTCTACCTGCTCTTCTGGCTGCTCAACCGCGCGGTTCCCTTCCGCGTGGACCCGGACGGCGAGCGCATCGGCATGGACCTGCACGAGCTGGGCGGCGGCGCTTATCCGGAGTTCGTGATTCACCGCGACGAATCGTACCGGTAAAGCAGGGGTCAGGGGTTAGGGATTAGGGGTTAGGGATTAGGGAACAGGGAACAAAGCCTGCCGATTCAGCTCTTCCACCCTTGCGACTTTGTTCTGCCGCAAGGGTGGAAGAGCAAAAATGCGACTCCTCCCGTCCAAATGCCGGGTGCCCCAGGTCTCGCTTTTGAGACCTGGGAAGGAAGCCTTACCGCCCCGCCAGCATCACCATCAGCCCGAAGATCAAAATCGGCACCAGCGCCAGGCTGGCATAGAGCAGCAACTTCCGCCGGCCGGGAAAGCCCTTCATGCGCTGCGGCGGCCGCCGTTCTCCCTCTTCCACGCCCACCTGCTCCTGGTGTTCCAGGTCCCAGGCCATCTCGGCAGCGGTCGAATAGCGGTGGCGCGGGTCGCGCTCCAGCGCACGATAGAGAATCTCCTGCAACTCAGGCGAAATCTCCGGGTTCAGCTTGCGCGCCGGTTTGGGATCGTTCAGCACCCGCTCGTTCATCACCGCCAGCGGATTCGGCCCGCTGAAAGGCACATGCCCGGTGAGCATCTCGTAAAACAGGATGGCCAGCGAATAGATGTCGCTGCGTTGATCGCCGCGCTGCCCCTTCACCTGCTCGGGAGAGATATAGTCCGGCGTGCCCAGGGTGGGTGAGAGGTTGGCAAAGGTGAGCCGGCGCGCGTCTTCCTTCATGGCGATGCCGAAGTCGATCAACTTGATGCGATCCTCGGCGTCGACCATGATATTTTCCGGCTTCAGGTCGCGGTGCACCACGCCGTGCTTGTGCATGTAGTCCAGCGCGTCGCAGATGCCCAGCGTAATCTTCACCGCCCGCCCAATGGGCAGTCCACGCTTTCCGCCGTTGACACTCTCCCGGTTCAAAATCGTCCGCAGCAGCGTTCCTTCCACCCATTCGATCACCATGTAGGGGCGGCTGCGCTGTTCGCCGTCGAAGGTCTTCACCACGCCGGGGTGGTCCAGTTCCTGGCCAATCTCCTGTTCGCGCTTGAAGCGCTCGACCAGGACCGGGTCGGACTCCATCTCCGGATGCGGCACCTTGATGGCCACCTGCCGGCCGTCGCTTACGTCGGTAGCCCGGAACAGAGTCGACATGCCGCTGCGCGCAATCGTCGCGTCCAGACGGTAGTGGTCCAGCATGTCTCCAGCTTCAAGGGTCGTCATGAGCGCATACCGCATAACACTTTAATTCTTTCATGCAAGCCGTAAGAAAACCCTCAAGGAAATCGAAAGGTTTTTGGGGGTCCTTCCGGGGTTGTGGATTTAGGTGCATCCGAGAAATCCGGCCGGGGAAGCGCCGCCCACCCGGATATAGTGGGGATTGGACTCCTCTATGCGCCGAATTCTGACATTCCTGGCTGTTGGCTTGTGCCTCGCTTGTGCGATCACGCCGTCGCACGCTTTTGCCTTGAGCGGCGCCAAGGAGCACAGGCCTCTCGAACCGGCCCAGGAGACCGGATTTCTGAATCGCACCCTGGTGCTGAATGGGGCTACTTACCGCTTTCAGGTCTATCTGCCCGCGGAGTGGCGGCGGGACGACCACAAGCAGTGGCCGGTGATTCTCTTCCTGCACGGGCGCGGCGAGCGGGGCTCGGAAGGCATGTGGCAAACGCAGATCGGGCTGCCCCAGGCGGTGCGCGACCACCCCGAGCGCTGGCCGTTCGTGATCGTCATGCCGCAGTGTCCGCTGGCGAACTACTGGACCGACAAGGAGATGCTGTCGATGGCCATGGCCGCCCTGGACCGGGAGACCGAAGAGTTCCACGGCGACCCGGAGCGGACTTATCTGACCGGGCTGTCGCTGGGCGGATATGGCGCATGGGAGCTGGCGCGGCTGCATCCGCGTCGCTGGGCTGCGGTGGCCATTGCGGCCAGCGGCGTGTTTTGGAGTTATGCGCCGGAACGCTGGCAGAAGGCATCCACTTTGCCTGCGGAGTACGCGCGAGCGCTGGGCCACACCCCGGTCTGGCTCTTTCACGGAACCGACGACCCGGTGGTCCCGCCGCGCGAGAGCGAGCTGATGTTCGAGGCCGTCAAGGCCGCTGGAGGCCGCGTACGGCTGTGGATTTACCAGGGGCTGAGACACGACTGCTGGACCCGCGCCTACGGCGAGCCGGAGCTGCCGCGCTGGCTGCTTTCGCACCACCTCAAGGCTCAAACAAGGCCGGAGTTGACTCCCTTTTCCGAGCGCCTGGTCATTCCCCTCCATCCGCCGGCCATCAAGCTGGCGCCGGCCGTGCTTGACTCGCTGACCGGGGAATATCGCGACGTCAGCGGCCATACCGTGGCGACCGTCTTCCGCCAGGGAGACCAGCTTTACGAGAAGAGCCTGCAAGGTGAGATTGTCGAACTGGCCGCCGAGTCACAGACTATCTTCTTTTATCCCAATGGCTCGAGCCTGACCCGTCTGACTTTCGAGCGCGACGCCCAAGGCCGCGTAATCGGAGCCGTCTTCCACGATGACCGGCATGAGGAGCGGTGGGAAAAGCGGAATGCAGGCCGCTAGCCACGAAAAGCAGCCTCTAGCCGCTAGCTTCTAGCTTTTGGCTTTCGCCCGATGGGCCTCCCTTTCGCCGCGATCGGCCTGTATCCGGAGAACAAGTACCGGCCTGCCTCGCCGTCAACCTCCGCAGGGTCAAGATCTAGCCCGCATTTCTCACAAGCGCGTTGTTGATTGCGGTGCCAGCAGATAGAAAAAGAACTTGGAAAGGCCGTCTTTTCATGGCATAACTGCGTTGTCGAGACGTAAGTTGTGCCGTGTGG
>Ga0181520_10002310_pt1 | contig 35794 bp, 31 predicted proteins | sample PEATcosm2014_Bin_29_FD_132451 | JGI IMG/M metagenome (GOLD analysis project Ga0181520, IMG submission 132451) | Peatland microbial communities from MTU Mesocosm Facility, Houghton, MI, USA - PEATcosm2014_Bin02_30_metaG | ecosystem: Environmental > Terrestrial > Soil > Wetlands > Peat | place...
CGCGAGCTGGCATTCAATCCCACCGAAGCCGGAGACCTGCCCGACGGCCCGCGCGACCAACCGGTGGTCTATGGCCTTTTCGGGCGCATGTCGGTCCTGCCCAAGTACGTCATCGCGGAAGAAGACGAACTGGAATGGGTCACCGCGCTGCAGATTCCTGAAAAACGTCCCGAGCGCCTCTTCGACGAATTGGGGCACAATCATCCGCTCTTTCTCGGCTGCGGATTCCCTGACTGGCTCGCGCGCTTCATCCTGCGCACGGTCAAGAACAGCAAGCTATCCGCCGAGCGCGGCTTCTCGGAGTACCTCATCGATACCGATGCGGAATTGAGCTCGCCGCTCGTTGCCTTCCTCACCAGCTTCAGCCGCGAGACCGTTGTGTTGTCGCTCGATCCCGTCGAGTTTGTGGCCGAGCTGTCGCGGCGATGGAAGGACCGTCAAGGGGGTGACGCCGCCGCCAAAGAACCGGAGCCAGGCCCGATGCCGGAAACCATGCCGCCCGGGAGCTTGTTCATCAGCTACGCCAGCGAAGACCGGCCGGCCGCGCTGCGTCTTGCGGCGGAACTCCAGGACGCTGGACTGCCGGTGTGGCTCGATCGCCAGCAGCTCGATTGGGGCAGCGACTACACCGCGCGCATTCGGCTCGCCATCCAGCAGTGCGCCTTGTTTGTGCCCGTGCTTTCGCGGACCGCGGAACAGCGCACCGGATTCTTCCGCAAGGAATGGGCGTGGGCCAGCGAACGCAACCTTGATTTCACGGGCAGCAGCCTCGCATTTCTTTGTCCGCTGGTGATCGACGACACGCCGGTGGTTGCGAGCAACGAAATTCCGCCGGCCTTCAAAATGGTGCACATTGAACAAGCGCCCGCCGGAAGTCTCCAGAGTCACCAGGCTGACGCGATTGTGAAAGCCTTCAACGCCATGCGCGCGCGCATGCAGGGTAAGCAATGATCGAGCTTCCGGCAATCGACGCTGAGCGCCCGTGGCCGGGATTGTTGCCGTTCGGCGAAGACGCGCGCATGTACTTTCACGGCCGCGAAGCCGAAACCGACGAGCTGTTTCGCTTGATCGAGCGTGAGCCTCTTACGGTGTTGTTCGGCCAATCGGGATTGGGCAAATCGTCGCTGTTGAACGCGGGCGTGTTTCCAAATCTGCGTCGCGCCGGCTACTTGCCGGTGTACCTGCGCCTGAGTCTCGATGAGGGGTCGCCCGTGCTCATTGACCAGGTGTGGCAGGCTCTCAACGCCGCTTGCGCCAATCACGAAGTCAGCGCGAGCCCCATCCTCGAGGGCGATGGCTTTTGGCAGTACCTGCACCGGCCTGAAACTCAGTTCCTCAATCCCCACGGACGCCCGGTTGTGCCTGTGCTTGCGTTCGATCAGTTTGAAGAGATTTTTACGCTGGGGCGGCAAACGCCGGAGCAAACCGCGCGCACGCAACTCCTGCTCCACCAGCTGGGCGAATTGATTGAAAACCGGCTGCCGCCCGCGCTGGAACGCGAACTAACAGTGCATCCGGAGCTTCTGGATCAATTCGATTTGCTGCGCCAGAACATCAAGATGGTCTTCAGTTTCCGCGAAGATTATCTGGCCGAGTTCGAGAGCCTGAAGACCGTGATCCGCCCCATCATGCAGAATCGGATGCGGCTGACGCCGATGCGCGGCGATCGTGCCGCGGCTGCGATCGAGACAGCGGGCGGAGGTTTGCTGAGCGAAAGTGTCGCGGCGCGCATTGTAAGGTTCGTGGGCGGAGCCGCGAGGAGCGACTCCGGGCCACTCGAAGAGATCTCAGTCGAGCCGGCGCTCCTGTCACTCGTTTGCCGCGAGCTCAACGAGCAGCGCATTGCGCGCGGTCAGGCAGAGATCAGCGCCGGCCTCATCCAGGGCGAAAACACGCAACAGATCATTGCGCAGTTCTACAACCAGGGATTCTCAGGCTTGGACGTCAGGGTCCGCTATTTCGTTGAGGATCGGCTGCTGACCACAGCGGGTTTTCGCGACAGTTGCGCGCTCGACAATGCGCTGGTTGAGCCCGGCGTGAGCGAAGCGGCGATTCAAACGCTGGTCGACCGTCGCATTTTGCGCCGCGAAGAGCGCGGCGGATTGGTGCGCATCGAGCTGATCCACGACGTTCTTGCTCTGGTGGCCAAAGAGAGCCGCGATACGCGGCATGAGGCTGCCACGCTCGAAGCCGCTCGTCAGCTATTGGCGCAGCAGCGGCGCCGCCAGAGAATCGTTCTCGCGTGGGCGGTGGTTCTGGTGGCCTGTCTGGTGGGCGTCTCATGGCTGGCGTTGGTGGCACTCCGAGGAAAGAAGCAGGCCGTTTCTGCCCAGCAGCAGGCGGATCAGGAAGCAAAGGTGGCTCTCGAGCAGAAAAAAGTGGCGCTGGACGAAAGCGTCAAGGAGCGGCAGGCGGAAGACCTCGCTGTTTCAAAGCAGGCGCAGTTGGCGGGCGCCCTCGAGACAGCGGACGAGGCGACTCACACGGCAAAAACCGAGGCCGCCGCGAAGGAAGAGCAGCGATGGCAGGCTGTCATCTGGGCAGCCGCCGCGGACGAGCAATTGGACGCGCACGGCACGGGCGAGCAATTGCGCGCGTGCATCGCTTCTACGAATCGCCTCGCCGACGATCCGGCAAAGGCGGCGCCTGATTACATGGTCGGACGCTGGCATGTGGACGAAGGCGGCGGATCGACGGATATGGGTTGGAACAGCGACGGCACCTGCGTCAACAACCATATGTACGAAGACGTGAACGGCAGCGAGCTCGAGGTCGGCGGCAATGGCACCGGGCAGAAGAAAGAAATCTGCACCTGGAAATACAAGCCTGTCGCCGGGCACGACGATGAATTCGAAGTGGACTTCGAAGATAACATGCTGGGACCCGCGTATCCGAAGCAGCTGATCTTCCAAATCAAAAGCCGCACGCAGATGCGCAACGTCAATATCGGCTATAACGCATTTCGGATCATCTGCCCTGCGCAGGAGATCACGATCCGCGAGGGCGAGCTTGCGGATCTGCAAAAACAAGCCGGCGCGAACCCCAGCAACCCGGATGATCAAACTGCGCTCGCAAGCGGACTCGACAAGCTCGGAACAGCTTCGATGGAGCAGGGCGATTTTCCAAATGCCTTCAAAGACTTTGACCGGGAACTCGGCGTTTGCCAACAACTTTCGCAGCGCAAACCGGCCGATCAGGATTGCCTCAACAGGGTCGCGCTCTCGTTTGAGCAACTGGGAAACCAGGAATTCAACAAGGCGGCGGCGCTCGACCAGGCTGGCGATGGCACAGGAGGTACGCAGCAAGCCACGGCGGCGATCGCGTCATTTCAAAAGGACCTGGCGACTCGCCAGCAACTCCTCCACTCCGCTCCAGACGAGGTTGAATCGCAACACAATGTCGCGCTGGCATCGAACCACGTCGGAATTGTTCTCTACTGGGTTGGCCAGAACGCGGCGGGGATCGATGCGATTCGAACCGCGGCGCAAATGCTAGAGAAAATCACTGACGCGCATCGTGGCACTCCGCAGATCAGCGTGGATCTCGTCTGGATTCTCTACAATCTGAGCCAGCGATCGAACGTCGGAACCGAGGCCAAAGATTCTCTAAGCAAATCATTAGCCATCGCGACTGAACTGGTACGCGAGCACGAGGGCCCCGACACTCTGCCCGCAACGGTCAAATTCTTGCAGGGCGCAAAGCCGCGGTAGCTGCCGCGACGCTTCCCGCGCGGGCGTCTCTCAATTCACGTTGCAGGGTTCGACTCTGGTTCCCGAAGTGGCCACATCGTACTGGTTCGCTCCGGAGATGGTTTGATCGTCAGCAGAGAGCGTGACGCTGTCTACGGGATCGGGCCAGGTGAGCGTGTACATTCCTCTCGAAGCGTCGACCGTTTGCCAGGTCCCCGAAAAAGTTCCGGCCGAGAAAGTCCCATTCGCAAGGACAACCATAGGGACGTTATTCGATAGCATCCAGGTGCCGATGACGCCGAATCCTCCCGTGGCGCGCGTCGCCGCAATCGGATACCCGTACTGATTGCTTCCGCTCAGGGACCGCTGGTCTGCCTTGATCGTGATGGTGTCAATCGCTTCGGGCCATGTAAAGGTGTATTTGCGCTGCGCGGCGCTCACCAGCCGCCAATGTCCCGTGAAGGGTCCGCCAAGAATCACGCCATTCGAATGAATGAAAACCGATCCGTTATTGAACCAGTGATAGCAGCCCACAATGGGATCGGCCGCAGTCGGGCCCGGTGCCGGACCCGGATTGGGGCCCGGCGTGGGCGTGACTCCGATCGGATTAGGCAAAGGATTCGGGTTTGCTCCCGGCGGTTTCGGCCTCAGGAAGACGAATCCGAATAGGATCGCTGCCGCCACAACGGCCGCGCCGATACCGATCCAAAGCTTCGTCGACGGAGCCGCGGGGGGTGCTGCATGCATCACGGGGAATGGAATCGGCTGCACAGGTTGCGGCACAGCGGTCGCCGGGGGCGCGTTCGGCGAAATCAGCTTCTGAACCGTTGCGACCAGATCGTCAAGATGCTTTTCGAGAGGCGGCGTCATCGCGTCAAGCCAGTGCACCGACCCGATGAAATAGTCGAGAGACTTGCCAGGCATCACATCTTCGATGCGAAACGGCAGGATGGCTACGCCGTTGCTAACCGCGCGTTCCACTTCCTTGGGAATGTGGCCCGAGGAATTTGCGCTCGCGGAGAGAACCAGCACCATCACCTTTACGGTGTGGATCGCTTCAATAATCGATTCGCCATAAGACGTGCCGGCTACGATGTCACGCGGAGCAATCCAGCAGCGAATGCCGGCGGCCTCAAGACGCGCGCAGACGGCATTGGCGACAAGACTGTCCTTCGATGAATGGCTGATAAAGACGTCGAACGGCAAAGGGAGAATCTCCTTGAGCGCGGCGATTTCCTTTGGATTTCCCCAAATTCCCGGCGAACACCGAAATCATAGCATCCATCCACACAGACGATTGGCAATCGAGATTGGCCGCAGATGCAGGGATTGGAACCCGTATTCTCAGAGCGTTCTATTCAGACAGAAGCACGGTCCGCAGGCACAGACGATCCGTCAGATTTCGGTCGATGGCCTGGGAACTGCGCGGTGTTTGACGAATGGATCGACAGCTACGACAATAGAAGAGTTGTCCCGCCAAACGTGGGCCTGTGGCGCAGCTGGGAGCGCGCTTCCATGGCATGGAAGAGGTCGTCGGTTCGATCCCGACCAGGTCCACCAAACCTCCTGAAATTGCATCAGCGCAAAGGTCCTTCGCCCGTTTCGGGGCTCAGGATTTCGCCTGCGGGCTCGGACGCCCGCAAAGCGGCTCAAGTTCGATCCCGACCAGGTCCACCAAATCCAACTCCTGCATTTTGATTTCGTACCCGGCGGCTGGTTCGTCAAACGCCGGGAGAAGCATCGGAGCTGAGCGCGCGCCGGCCTCAAATGCGCCGTTGCGCGCGCTCAGTAGCATCCGCTTTCTACTCCACCGGCGCCGCGAGGAAGAATACGTAGACCAGGAAACCCACGCCAATCAGGGCCGGAATCATGCCGCAAAGATAAATTGCGGTCCCTTTTAATAGTTCATGAAGGAAGATCATCACGCCAAGTCCGGCGCCAAGGTTTACGAGCCCAGAGATCTTCATGCCTTCGCGGACCCGGAGCCGCTTCAGCCGATCGTCGCGTTGCATCAGTTCGACGGCAGCCTTGGCCCCTTCGCCTGACGCCTCGGTGATGCGGCGCAGCGTTTCCGCTTTGTAATAGGCTTCGCGCTCCTTGCGCTGAGTATCCAGCCAGTGAACTACAGTCACGAACGTTATCCCTCCCACGATGGCCACAATCGGAATCAAGAACGCGAACATCTGTGGATTGTCCAACATCGCAAGCGTCTCCGGACCATTTCCCATTTCATCCTCCTCGGCGGGCATTTGCCCCTTGCGACCGGTACGACAGGAGGGACCCGCCCCCGGTTGCAAAATCTCTCACGAAAGCATCATCTGGAGAAAATGCAACCGGGCGGGGCGTGGTCCAGTCTCACGGGTCGGAGAGGAGCGCTTTCAAGAGAGATGCCTGCCGCGATCAGCGCCGAAGAAGACCTGGCCGACGTCAATCGCGTGCTGGCAGGCGAAGTACAGGCCTTTGAAGGCATTGTTCGCCGCTGGCAGGGGCCGCTGGTGAATATGGCCTGGCGCTACTGCCGCGATCGGGGGCGAGCTGAAGAGATGGCGCAGGAGGCATTTTTGCGCGCTTGGCGCGGCCTGGCCGGATGGCGACGCGAATCAAGCTTTTCAACTTGGCTCTTTGCGCTTGCCGCGAATGTGTTTCGCTCCGAATTACAAAGGTTTCCGGTCGTGAATGTACCGCTTGAAGATGCTGCCGAACCGTCCGGCCCTGCCACGCAACACGAAGGGCTGGCCAGGAAGCTGAGCGACGAATCAGTAAGGAGAGCTGTATTAGCGCTGCCCAGGCGCTACCGCGAGCCAGTGGTCCTTTACTACTTTCATGAGATGGATGTCGCGGCCGCGTCGCGAACGATGAAGCTGCCTGAGGGAACGGTCAAGGCGCGCCTGGCGCGGGGACGTGAGATGCTCAAAAAGAGATTTCCCCAACTGGGCGAAGAAGGCTCCATGCCGCTGAAGCTGGCGCTCGAGCAGAAGAAGGAGATCACACAATGAAGCGCAATCTGAATTCCAGAACGGATGAGAACGCGATCGACGCGATTCTTGCAGGCGAAGGGGAGCTGATTCCGTCTTCCGGTTTTCTGGCGGCGACGATGGAGCGGGTGCGTGAAGAAGCCTCAGTTCCCAAGCCGATTCCCTTCCCGTGGCTCCGCTCTCTGCCGGGATTGGTTCTCGTGGCCGCAGTGCTTGGCTGGTGTGGGTTTGAAGTGGTGCGCGTGGCGCTGGCACATCCCGAAGAGATCTCGTTCGCAAAAATGCACGTGGCGGCTGCAAATTGGACTGCGCTGGGGCCGGCCGGATGGGTCGCGCTCGCGCTTGGCATCTCCTTGCTGTCGTGGCTTCTATCGCGGAAGCTGGCCGGAGGCTCGGGGCTGCTGTAGCGGGCCGTCCTGGGCGCAAAACAAGAACGCGCCGAGGATTGGACGCCGACGATTAGGCACGTTGAAAATGTATAGTTATTGATTTCACGATCACCCAAATAGCCAAAGACAGCTCACATGACCAGCACGATCCAGGAAAAGATCCTTCCGGGCAACTTGTCAGCAGGTTCATTGCGGAGGCGGAGCGGCTGTTAGCCAAAGTATCACTGCAGAATAGCCGGTGACTCGATCACGATGCGCTAAACTGCGGACCCATTTCATTACTGATTCCAATTTGGTCTATGGCCGCCTAATGTGTCGAGGAGCTCGCGTTAGCCAGCAGCTCCGCAATCTGCTCATGGCCATTCAGCTTGGCGAAGTCCTCGGCTGTCTTGCCGTCACGCGCCCTTTTGCTCGGGTCGGCATGGCTGGCAATCAGCGCCTTCACGACCTGCATATATCCGCTCCCCGCCCCTGCCATCAGGGCTGTCGTGCCCTCGCGATCTGCGGCATCCACGTCAGCGCCAGCAACGATGAGCGCCCAAACAACTTTCAGGTGTCCGCTCCGCGCCGCCTTCATCAATGCCGTGCCCCACTCACCCTTCCCCGCGTTCAAATCAGGATGAGCGTCCAGCAATGCTCCAACAACATCGAGGTGGCCTTGTTCAGACGCAAGCATCAACGCCGTAGGCATCGCAAATCCCTGCTTCGCGTTCACATCAGCATGGGCTCTCAAAAGCTCTTGCACCACGTCCAGATGGCCCGCCCGTGACGCGGCCATTAATGCGGTCGTGCCGTCCCTGCCCATCTCGTTGATATTCCCGCCGTCGGCGAGCAATGCCTTCACCACGTCCAGGTGATCGGCTGCCGCCGCCGCCTTTAGCGGCGTGTCACCGTAATCTGTCATGTCCGTCGGATTCCCGCCATTCTCCAGCAAGAACTGTACGACGTCCACATGGCCATGGGCAGCGGCATCGATCAATGCTGTGTCGCCGTTATCGCCTTTGGCAGAAACGTCAGCGTGGGCCGCAATCAATGTTCGTACAACGTCGAGGTGGCCCTGGCTTGATGCGATCATCAACGCGGAGGTCCCCATAGAGGCCCTGTAGTTCAGGTCCGCGTCCGCGGCGATTAGCGCGGTCACCACCGCCGCATACCCTCTGAGAGAGGCCAGGAACAATGCCGATGGATTGCCATAGATACCCCTGGCATTGGCGTCTGCGTGGGCGGCAAGCAGAGCTTGAACGATATCTAGTTGTCCGCTTTCAGACGCATAAATTAGCGCTGTTTCCTTCGAGACCCCATCTTTAGCATTTACGTCAGCGTGCGCCGCGATCAAGGCTTTTACTACGTCGAATTGACCGGCTTTCGATGCTTCGATGAGCGCCGTGGTACCCCCATTCATAGAGCCATTCAGTTTGGAGTTCACGTCGACGTGGGACCCGAGCAATGCGAGCACGCGAGGCAGGTCACCCTTCTGTGCTGCATGGATAAGATCGTCGCCTGGAGTGTCAGGCACTTTTGCCGGAGCGGGTTTCGGGGCTTGGGCGTCCTCGTCGCCGTAGGAGTCCGATAGCAGCTTACCCGTCACTACGTCGTAAATCTGATCATCGCCAACGTCCGTTCCGTGGGTCGGCCCAGAGACTACTTCTAATTGCTTGCCGCCCTGAACAAACTTCCAACTCCAAATCATCATCCCCGGACTGATGGTGTCGAGGATTTTCTTGTCCCGGAATACGACTACGCTCAGCGGGATGGAATAGGATGTGCAGCAGTTCTCGACATTGATCGCCCAGCCAAGCGTTTGTCGATCTTCCGCCAACTGAACGTCTGAGAATCCAACGGCATTGAAGGCCGTTTCCTTCTCGGTGCTCTTCTCGAGCGGCGGCAAGGGTTCCACAATTTCGGTTCCGTCGTCGTAAACAATGTGCAACGGCCCGGTCTCATATCCAGAATCTTCGATCGGGTCCCCAATAAAAAACTTGGTGATCTCTGCTCTTTGCGGGGTGCTCTTCGTCTCCTTCTGCGGCCCAGTGGATTGTCCTGGCATCCCAACAGGCAGGCATGCTCCGACCAGGATTGCGATGATCCATTCTCTGAGGACGCGGTCTTGCAATCTCACCCCCATTGCTGAAATTCATCGCCCGACCCTGCGTGGACTGTGATGATCTTTATATTCTCGCAGTTTTCCGAATAGGAATGATGAAAACCGTGTTCCGAGTGTATTGTCGGCTACTCGAAAGTCACGTCACCGTAAATAGAATTGCCGATAACGCGCTAGCTCAGAACGAGTACAAAAATCTGTAGGTAGCTCTCGGGACCTTGACATGATGAAACTTGTAGCGCATTCGAGACCTGGGGCACCCCTATGAATCAAGCTCGCGATCCCATGCTCGCTTTGGAATGCGGGGTCTACTCTTTCATCGCGTGTTTCGCCGCAAACTGCTGAAGCTTCGCCAGCGTGGCAGCGGCTTGGCCGGTGTCTATGGCCTCCGCGCCCATGGCCACGCCCTCCTTCAGATCGCCCACAAGGCCGGCAGCGACCAGCACTGCCGCGGCATTGAGCAGAACAACATCGCGTCGCGCGCCTTTGATACCGGTGAGCACATCGTAAAGCAGCGCCTTATTGGTGGCCACTTCGCCGCCGGTGAATTGATCGATTGTGGCGCGAGGCAGCCCGGCCATCTCCGGCGTGACGCGCGCGGCTTTGAGCTGCGGCTCGCCTTTTTCGTTCTCTTCGATGCGCGCAACGACGGACTCGCCCGTGGTCGTCAGCTCGTCGATTCCATCGGTCCCGTGAACAACGAATGCGCGTCTGGCGCCGAGCATCGCCAGCGTGCGGCCCACAAGCAAAACACGGCTGGGGGCGAGCACTCCAATCACCTGCGTGCGCGCGCGCGCAGGGTTGGTGAGTGGGCCTACCAAATTAAGAATCGTCCGAAAGCCGAGCGCCTTGCGAAGCGGGCCCAGCGCCTTCATGGCCGGGTGATAGAGCGGCGCGTAGAGGAAGACGAAGCCCGTTTCGCGGAGGCATTCGACGGCCAGCTCCGGCGTGAGCTCAACAGGAACGCCGAGAGCCTCAAGAACATCTGCTGCGCCGCAGAGCGACGTGACGGCGCGATTGCCGTGCTTGGCCACGCGTGCCCCGGCGGCTGAAGCGACCAGCGCGGCTCCGCAGGAAATGTTGAAGGTCTGCGGACCGCCGCCCCCGGTGCCAACACAATCCACGAGCTCCGCTCTTTCCGTTTCGGAAAAGGGCAATGGGACAGAATGCTTGCGCATGACGTCGACAAAGCCGGCCAGCTCCGGCGCCTGCTCCCCGCGCGTCGCCAGAACAGCCAGCAGTGCCGCCGTTTCCACTTCAGGCACGCCGCCCGCCAGGATCTCCTCGAGAACTTCAGCCGCCTGCTCACGCGTGAGCGACGCGCCATCCTCGGCCAGCGGGCGAAGCAGTTCCTTCACCAAAGACATGAAAGAAGTATTGCAGAGCGGAGGCGCATACCCAATGCGTCGGAAAGCAAATTTCTTCGCGGCCTCACACACCAGCTCCCGGAGGGAGCGCAGGAGAATAGCCCAGAGCAACGCTTCGCGAAGCGAACGCAGCCCTGGGAACGGCGCATTAAAACCCGACCAGCCCTGTAGGGGCGAAAGAGCGTTGCGCCATGCGGTTTCACAAAGGGCTTTCCCTGCGTTTCGCGGCCTCTTTTGGCTGCCCTGCATCGTGAATTCCGCCCCAAATCTGCGTGATAATCTGGGAATTGTCTGAGGTCCAATCCATTTGAAAATTCACGAGTATCAGGCAAAGGGAATCCTCGCGAAGTATGGCGTTCCCGTGCCCAAAGGCGAGGAAGCGGCCACCTTCGAGGACGCCGTGGCAGTAGCGCGCAAGCTTTTCGCCGAAGGCGCTCCCGGAGTGGTGGTGAAGGCGCAGATTCACGCCGGCGGCCGCGGCAAAGGCGGCGGCGTGAAGGTGGCCAGGACGCGCGAGGATGCCGAACTGCACAGCAAGAACATCCTCGGAATGACGCTCGTGACCCACCAGACCGGGCCGCAGGGACAAAAAGTACAGCGCCTCCTGATTGAAGAGACCGCGGACATTGAGCGCGAACTTTATCTCGGCATTGTGCTCGACCGTGCCTCGGGCAAGCTGGTGTTTATGGCGTCGCAGGCTGGCGGCATGGAGATTGAAGAAGTAGCTGCGAAGACTCCCGAGGCCATCTTCAAGGAGACCATCGATCCGGCAGTTGGATTTGGCGCATGGCAGGCTCGCAAGCTCGCCTTTGCGCTGGGACTGAAACCGACGCAGATCAACCAGGCCGTCGGGTTTTTCCAGAGCCTCTACAACGCCTTCATTGAGACCGACGCTTCGCTGGTTGAGATCAATCCGTTTATCACCACCAAAGACGGCAAGCTCTTCGCGCTCGACGCCAAGATCACATTCGATGACAACGCGCTCTTTCGCCATCCGGATATCAAAGCGCTGCGCGACGTGGCCGAAGAAGATCCGCTTGAAGTGGAGGCGAGCAAGTACGCGCTCAACTACATCAAGCTCGACGGCACCATCGCCTGCATGGTGAACGGCGCAGGCCTGGCCATGGCGACGATGGACATTATTCAGTATGCCGGCGGCAGCCCCGCAAACTTTCTCGACGTGGGCGGCGGCGCAACCCAGGAGCAGATTGAGCACGCCTTCGAGATTCTGCTCTCCGACAAAAACGTGAAGGCCATCTTCATCAACATCTTTGGCGGAATCCTGCGCGTTGATCGGCTGGCCACAGGCGTTGTTGCGGCGGCGCAAAATCTGCACGTAAAGGTTCCCATCGTGCTTCGCCTCGAAGGAACAAACGTCGAAGAGGGCCGCAAGATTCTCAAGGAGTCGGGCTTGAATTTCCAGGTAGGCGCAACGATGGAAGAAGCGGCGGAGATGGTGGTAAAGGCAGCTTCTAGCTAGAAGCTGCAAGCTTCTAGGCGGAAAGTGTGTTCGAGATGGAGAGCGGAAGCGCTTCGGTTCTCAATATATGGCTTCACGCGTACGTCGAGTCATTAGCCGACCCGGAAAAGCAGAGTCTCGGACTTCCGCTTAATGAGCTGGGAGACTCCGTCATCAACCACATCAATGGTATTCACGACCGGCGGGATAAGCCAACAAACGAGGCCCTACTCAAAGACTACCGAGCAGTCGAAGGCATTATTGGGGAGCTTGGAGTTCAGCTTCGCGAGGCTGAGAAATCGAACGCGGGAGATAGAGAACCGCTGCTTAAGGCTATGTCGGCTTTTAGCGAGCTGTCAGCTCTCATCAAAGATAAAATCGGACTTCTTACTAGTCAAAAAGAGAAATGATCTAGGAGCAATTCATGGCTGTGCTAGTCGACAACAACACGCGTCTCATCGTGCAGGGCATCACCGGCAAGGAAGGCACGTTCCACGCCAAGGGCTGCGCCGAGTACGGAACAAAAGTGGTCGGCGGAGTCACGCCCGGCAAGGGCGGAACGGTGCACGAAGGCTGGCCGGTGTTCAACACCGTGGCGGATGCAGTCGCCCAGACCGGCGCAAACGCCACCATGATCTTTGTGCCGCCGCCGTTCGCCGCCGACGCGATTCTCGAAGCTGAAGACGCGGGCATTCCGCTCATTGTCTGCATCACTGAAGGCATTCCTACGCTCGACATGGTCAAGGTGTGGGCCAAGCTCAAGACATCGAAGTCGCGTCTCATCGGCCCCAACTGCCCCGGCGTCATCTCGCCGGGAAAAGCCAAGATCGGCATCATGCCCGGGCGGATTCACAAAGAAGGATCGATTGGCATCGTCTCGCGCTCGGGCACGCTGACCTATGAGGCCGTGCATCAGCTCACGCAGCGAGGAATCGGCCAGTCGACGGCGATCGGCATCGGCGGCGATCCCATCATCGGCACCACGCACATTGACGCGCTCCGCCCGCTCAACGACGATCCCGGCACCGAAGCCATCATTATGATCGGCGAGATCGGCGGCTCGGCGGAAGAAGCTGCGGCCGAGTTTGTGAAGCAGAACGTCAAGAAGCCGGTCGTGGGCTTTATCGCCGGGCAAACCGCGCCTCCGGGCCGCCGCATGGGCCACGCAGGCGCAATCATCAGCGGCGGCCAGGGCACGGCGGCCGACAAGATGAAAGCCATGACCGCGGCCGGAATTCATGTCGTCGTTTCGCCGGCCGAGATCGGCGCCACGCTGGCAAAGGTGATCGGCAAGGCGTAAAACCAGCGGCTTCGCACCAGTCCTTATCCACCAGCCCGGGTCGTCGAGTCTTGATTCCCAGCGAGCGGGTAACCTGCCGCGGATTACTTCAATCATCTGGAAATCCGCAGAATCCCGCTCTCGCGCCTCTCGCGCGGGCGGATAATTCATTTATCGACACGATTATTGGGCTTATTCGCCACCGCAGCAGTTGCGGCCCCGTCGCGTGTCGAGTAGAAAAAGGCCATCTCTGTCCTGGTCAATTGCCTCCCCGGATGATTGCGGTGTGAGTCCTCGCTGCTCGTACCGGCGATGAATCGAGACGATCGATTCCGACCGGCGCGTCAAGAGGATTCCACGGAACTGCGTTGGTTTCTATGCACGATTCGTCGCCCTCGCTCGCGGACGCGCAGCCTCTTCGCTATTGGTTTGCGGGCTTCATGCTCGATGCGGATGGAACGCTCTTGCGCGGAGACGCAGCGCTCGAACTGACCGCCGAAGAGTTGGCCGTTCTGCGGCTCTTGCTCGAGCGTGCCGGCGAGATCGTGAGCCCGCTGGAGATTAGTCGAATCGTCAGCGGCGAAGAGCATGCTTCCGGCGACGGGCCGGCCAAGTGCATTGCAGCGCTGCGCACGCGGCTCGAACCCGCGGATTGCATCCAGACCGTCTACAAGCGCGGATACCGAATCTCTTCTGCTGTCCAAACAAACCACTCGCACCCGGCCGGCGCGCCGCCACGGCTTGTCGTTGTGCCCTTCGCGGTTGGATACGGCGTTCCCGAGTATCTTGGTTCAGCGCTCGCAGACGAGGCTGCCACGCAGCTTTGCGCCGCTGCGTCCCCAGTGGCAACGATTGTCGCGCGGGACTCTGTTCTCACGCTCGCGCGGCGCGGAAGGTCGGGCGTTGAGATTGGCCGGTTGCTCGGGGCGGAATTCGTTCTTGATGGAGAGCTTTACGCAACGCCGGGTCGGCTGATCTTCAAGGCCAGGATGGTCCGTGTGGAAGACGGCGCCGAACTCTGGACCGAAAATCTGATGGTGAATCGCGGGCACACTCTGAGCCTCGAGCGGGAGCTGATGACGCGGCTCACCAGCCGGATTCAGCCTCACGATCTTTCCATCGCGGCCGTCGCGGCGCCCGGAACTACGCACGAAGATTCGCCCGATCGCAACGAGGCCCACGAGCTTTGTCTGCGCGCGCATCATGAGGGTCAAACGCCCGAGCGGCATCACATGCAGGATGCGATGCGCCGATTCGAGCGCGCCATCGAGCTGGATCCATCGTTGCTGGCGGCGCGCTCTCGCCTCGCGCATCTCTGCGTCGCGCAGGCGCTCTGCGGATTTATGCCGGCCTCGGCCGCAGCCGCCATCATCCGCAAGGCCGCCGTGCAAATCCCGGAATCGCCAGCGTACGCCGACGCCCTTCTTCCGACCCTCGGTTGGATCAGCTTTCATGTCGACCGCAATCTCGGCGCGGCGCTCCACGCCTTTGCGCGCTCCGCGCATCTGCCGCACGATCCGCACAACACGCGCGCGCGCACCACGTTTCTGCTCAGCCGCCACCGTTTCGACGAGGCACTGGACGTGCTCTACGCCGCGATTCAGATCGATCCGTATGCGCCGGGTCTGCAGGCCGAACTGGCGTGGGCGCTGCACATGGCCGGAGAGGCCGATGCAAGCGTGGACCAGGTTCGCAAGGCGATCTCGCAGTTTACCGAGCACGACAGCGCCCATCTGTATGGCGCCATCATTCTGGCCCACAACGGCGAAGCCACTCGCGCGGTTGAACTGGCCCGTGCGCTGCAGTCGCGATCGGCGCACTTCGATCTCGCCGCCTCGGCGCATGCCTACGCCCTGGCCTGCGCGCGGCGCAAAGATGAAGCGCGAATCCTGCTCGAGCGTTTGCAATGGCTCAGCCGCGAGCGCTTTGTCATGAACACCTTCGACGCAGCGACCTACGTTGCCATGGACGAAGACGACGCCGCGCTTCGAGAGCTGCGCATCGCCAATGAGAACCGCTGCCCCTGGTTCTTTCAGATGCTCGGCGATCCGCGGATGCTCCCGCTCCGTGGCCATCCGGAGTTTGAACGCATGCGCAGTTCGCTGCGCGCAATGGAAGCCGACGCAGCAGCCGCAGCGGACAACGGCGAAGAACCCGGATGGATTGCCGCACAGGCAGGCTGAGGCGGCAAGGCCCCGCGAAAAAACGATGGAATCTCAGTTTGAAATCGGGGTCCCGGATTGACGACCGTAGCCTCCCATGTCTCAGAATCGAGAGACGGGGCGCCCAACCTTGGAGGTTAGAGTCGCCGTCCCAAGGCCCAGGCCGCCCCCGCGTCGGTAGGTCCGCAAGGAGCACGTCATGAAGGGTAAAGTTGCAATCGTAACCGGCGGTGCCAGCGGGATTGGGCTGGCCATCGTTGAGAGGCTCGCAGCGAAGGGCGTGAAATGCGTGATTGCCGACGTGGACGCTTCCAGTGGAGAAAGAGCCGCGACGGAACTTCAAAAAGCTGGAGCGGACTGTTTCTTCGTAGCGGCAAGTGTTTCCCAGCCCGGCGACGTGCGTCATCTCGTCGAAGCCACCATCGCAAGATTTCTCCGTCTCGACATCCTGGTCAACAATGCTGGCCTGCAATTCATGGCGCCCATAGTCGATTTCCCCGAAGAGCGCTGGGACACTTTGATCGGCATTATGCTCACGGGAACTTTCCTGTGTTGCAAGTACGCATTGCCGCACATGATCCAGCAGAAGTGGGGCCGGATTATCAACATCAGTTCCGTCCACGGAAAAGTCGCGTCACCCTTCAAGGTGGCCTATGTCTCGGCCAAGCACGGCATGTTGGGGTTGACGAAAGTTGTCGCGCTCGAAATGGGCGAGCACAACATCACCTGCAACGCCATATGTCCCGCGTTTGTCCGCACTCCGCTTGTTGAAAAGCAAATTGCAGATCAGGCCCGCCTGAACGGCCTGTCGGAGGAGGATGTGGTTCAAAAGATCATGCTTTCGCCCGCCGCCATCCGCCGGCTGCTCGAACCGCGCGAAGTCGCTTCGCTTGTGGAGTACCTGTGTTCGGACGACGCAGCGGGCATAACCGGCGCGGCGCTCGACATTGACTTGGGCTGGACCGCGCACTAGGACAATACCGCAGGCGGCCCGAGTCCGTAAGGAATTGAGTTCTCCTACGAACCATGGGTGCCCCAGGTCTCGATTCTGAGACCTGGGATAGCACTTCACCCAACCGGTCATCCTGAGCGAGTCCGCCGCGGCGGACGAGTCGAAAGCCTGCCCTGAGCGAGGCTCGCCAGACGAGCCGAGTCGAACGGGGACCTGCATTTGTTTGTTCCGATCTCAACTCGCCACGAACCATGGGTGTCCCATCTTAAAACGCGATGCACAGGCGCGAGTTTCAGGGGGATTGCACAACTCTGTCATCCTGAGCGGAGCGAAGGATCTGCAGTTGGCTTTTGAGCTTTCAACTCACTACAAAAGTGGATGCCTCACGACAGGCGCGCGGCCCGCGTCCGTAAGGAATTGAGTTCTCCTACGAACCATGGGTGCCCCAGGTCTCGATTCTGAGACCTGGGATAGCACTTCACCCATCCGAGCGCGGTCGCCGCAGCACGCCCCCCGGCCTTCACGCCTCGAAATCCGGCCCTCGGCCACCTCCGCCAAAACCTTGTCAAGCCCCCACCCACCCCAAAAACGACCTAAACTCCTGAAAACACACGCAAAATTCTGTTCCCCAAGTTTGCCGATTATTTCGCCGAAATCGGTAGCCTTAAAGATAAAAGGAGATTCTTTATGGCATTCAAACCCGTTCCTCTCGTTGCCGCCGGAACCGCGCTTCAAACCACGTCAAGCGCGGCCCTCACCTCGTTAATCGCTTCCGAAACCTCGTCAAGCAATCCCGGCCAGAAGGCCATTGACGTCTGCATGAGCGCCTGGAACCGCGTTCACGACGAGCTGGCCGAGGAAGGAACGGAAGAATACATGTGCAAATGGCTCGCCCATAAGGCCTATCTCAGGGCCGCGCCGCCGCTGCACGGCTACAAAAACATCTGCGACTTCATCGCCTGCATCAACTACGCTTCTCTGGCCGGCTTCATCATCCATATCGATGCCAAGCACTACCTTGAGAACGCGCGGGTCGCTCTGTCGGCCATCTACCACCAGCCGAAATCCGCCGAAGAGGGCAATCCGGAAGGCCCAAAAAACAGCCGCCGAAAACCCAGAAAATCGTGAAATAAAAAAAATGCGCGCTTTTCGCTGAATGTTCGCCATTTAACTCCTTTAGATTCAGTAAATCGGTCGCGGCGGCGTCGTAAAAATATGTCAAATTGCTTCCAATTTTCGCAAAACAACTTCTTTAGAATCAACGCGCGAAAAGCTCGATTTCGCCGGGCGCTGATTCGCCAATTAACTGCCTCATTCTATTGCTTTTGTTTCATTCGCCCCCACCGCCAACCGTTCACCGCTCACTGTCCACCGTCCACCGTCCCGACCTCGTGCTTGACTCCCTTCGGCCGCGCAGGCAAAGATGGCCCTCATGAATGTTGGCCGGTTTCGCCCGCTGCTTGGGTATCTCGTTTTGCTTTTGGTGTCGCTCTCCGCCCCCGCGGCCGAACCACCGCTGATTGGAGGGATGCTTCCTCTGCGGCTTGAGCGCAAGGCAACTTCTCACGGCACAAAGCGTGAGTTCACTTCGATCACGCTGCTGCCGGGGCGAGGGCTGAACACCTTTCAGATCACGGCCAATCTGCCCGGCAAGGGTGAGACGGAGCTGTTGCGTTCTCCATCGCTCGACGAAGCGGCGCAGAAGTTGAACGGGCAGGGCGACGACGCTTTCGGCAACCTCAATCATTCGTTTGGAGGCGCGTTTCTCATTCCGTTTACCAGCCGCGCCGGCGGTGAGCTCTCCGCTGATAAAACCCTGGTCAACGTGCAATGGCATGGCAAAACCATTCATCTGCCCAACGACTATCTGGGTCACTACAGTGTGCATGGCCTGCTGAACAGGTTGAAGGCGGAAGACCTGCACGTAACCAAAACGCACGACGGGCAGACGCTGACTGCCGTGATTCATGCAGGGGACTTCAACGGCTATTGGCTTTCTAAGACCGATGTGCGCTTCAGAATCGCGCTCACAGGCGATGCGGTCGATATCGAAGTGACCGCAACCAACGTGGGCGACGAACCGGAACCGATGGGGATGGGCTGGCATCCGTTTCTTCGCATCATCAGCGGCGATCGCTCGCAGGCACGCGTGCACCTGCCGGCAGATCTCTATGGCGTGGTCGACACGATTGACGGCCGGCCCACCGGCGAGTTGAAGCCGGTCGAGGGAACGCCAAAAGATTATCGCTCGCCCGAGGGCGCGACGTTGCCCGATGCCTCCACGTCGATCAACTTTTCAAAATTGACGCGGACGGCCGGCAGCAGCGACAGCGAAAAGAGTGGCGGCAGCGATCTGAGTATCGACGCGTGGCTCGCCGATCCTAAGGCGAATTATGCGATCCGCGTGCGCGGCCTGTCGCCGGAGATCCGCACGCTGCATTTGTGGTCGGCGAAGGGCGATACGTTCTGCGCGATCGAAGAACAGTACAACTACATGGACGCGTTCGGTGCGGAGTGGAACGGCATGGACACGGGCCTGGTTACGCTCGAGCCTCATGCATCGACTACCTGGCACGTGCGCCTTGAACTCTTCGATCCGCCGCAAATCCCAGGCGCTGACTCGATGCACAAATAGAGCCGCGGCCTCTCATTGGGGACTTCAAAATTGGAGGGCTGGGCGGGAATTGAACCCGCGAATACAGGTTTTGCAGACCCGCGCGTTAGCCACTTCGCCACCAGCCCCGTTGGACAAGCTCAACACGTCATCACAATCTCCGTTTGCGGCCCAAAATAGAAAACCCACCAGCCAGTGCAAATCCTGGCGGTGGGTACTTGGAGAAGGCGGGATGTGAAGTGCGCTAGCCCAGACCTTTCCTCACGCCAGAATGCGTGTGTGCGCAACAGAGTGCGGCGCGACAACACGATTGGGTGTTCGATGAGGCAAAGGACTTCATAGCGGAAATGTAACACACGGGGCGCGGGCGGGCAAGAAGATGGGAAACAATTCACGCGGCGCTCTTAGGCGCGAGGCCGCGATTCTCGATCGCCACAAAGAGACGCCGGCCCGCCTATTCCGCGTGGAAGACGATGTCGAAGAGCAGCAGGCTGGCAGTGGTAAAGATGATGTCGTAGCCGAGAAGCATTTTGATCCAGAGTGTTGGGTCGCTGTCTCCAGTGAGTATCGACGTGACGGCCTGGACCATGGCCAGCAGAGCGGGAATGAAGATCGGAAACAGGATGAGCGAGAGCAGAAACTCGCGGTTGCGGCTGCCGATGGAAAGTGCGGCGAAGAAGACTCCGTTGACGACAAGCGCCCATGTGCCGAGCGGAAGAACAAGAGCCAACTGCCACGCGTTACCGGCGATGTGAAGGTTATAGAAGATGAAAAAGAAGGGCGCGAGAACTACTTGAACGATAGACACGAAGAGGAAGTTGGCGATGGTCTTGGCGAGGTAGAGCTCTGCGCCGGGCGAAGGGACCATGCGCTGCGCATCCATGACCTGATGGCGGATTTCGCGGGCCCAGGCCTGATTGAGCGCAGTGACCGAGGCAAACATGGTGGCCACGCACAGGACTCCTCCGGCGATTTGCTGCGAGAATGCACCGCGGGGATCGAAGGCGATAGAGAAGAGCACGACGACCAAGCCGGAAAAGAAAAGCATGGAGATCAAGGCATCGAGGGTGCGCCACTCGATGCGGAGATCTTTGACGAGATGTGTGAAGAGGGCGCGGGTCAAGATTGGCCCTCCGGGCCGGGACGGCCCTCTTCTGACGATTTCGTTTCTTTCGTGAGGTCGGCGGTTTGGACGGGCTCGCCGATTGCGGCCGCAGCACGGAGATAATCGTCGGGCGTCAGGATCAACTGCGTGCCGCGCGTTCCGGCCGACACGCTGATGCGATCGAAGAGAATGGCAGTCTCATCGACAAACACGGGGTAGGGCTTTTTTGCGCCGAAGATGGTGACGCCGCCGCGGATGTAGCCGGTGAGTGGCTGTACGTCTTTGAGGGGAGCCATTTCTGCTTTGCGCCAGCCGGCCAGGCGCGAGAGTTTCTTGAAGTCGAGTGCGGCGTCGCCAGGGACGACGGCGAAAACATATTCACGCGCGCCGTCGGTATTCAGCAGCGTTTTGAAGACTTGCTCGGCTGGCATGCCTATTTTCTTGGCGACGGTGATTGCGGACAAGTCTTCGGGATCGACCTCGTACTCGCGAAGTTCGAAGGGAATGTTGAGGGATTCAAGGAAGCGCGCGCCGTTGGTCTTCATGGGGTGACGCTTCCTTTCCCGGAACTGGGGGGGCGAGAGCCGCTCCAGGGAAATCCCTGATCGATGGACGCGACGCGGCCGGCGTGGAGCGTGATCACGAAGTCTGCGATGGGAGCGGCCAGCTCCCGCTGATGAGTGGTGAGGACGATTGTGCGATCGGACTGGCGGAAGCCGGAGAGAAGCGTGACCATCTGGCGCGCGCTTTCGACGTCCATGTTGGAGAAAGGCTCATCGAGCAAAAGCAGCTCGGGCACCGAAAGCAGAACGCGCGCGAGCGAGGTGCGCTGGCGCATGCCCTGCGAGTATTGGCCAAACAGGCGTTTGAGGTCGGGGTCAAGGCCCACCTGGCGAAGCGCTTCAGCCGGTGTGAGGCAGGCACGGCCTGGATAAAGACTCGCGAAGTAGCGCAGATTCTCCTCGGCCGTCAGCTCGTCGTAAAGCATGGGCGAGTGGCTCATGTAGCCGATGCGGGCGCGGGCCTCGTGGGGCTGAGACTCGCCGAAGACGTTGACCGTGCCATGCGTAGGTCGAAGAAGGCCAGCGAGAATGCGGAGGAGCGTGGATTTACCCGCGCCGTTCTCGCCGAGGAGAACGTAGCAGCGGCCGGGCTCGAGCGTGAGAGAAACCTGGCGGAGCGCAGCAAAGCTGCCAAAGAGCTTGGACACCTGGACGAGTTGCGCATTACGGGGTCGCGCGAGATCGGGCCGGAGGGGATCAGGCCGAGCCGGTGGGATTGTGCGGCCGGCTTCGGGGGCGTTCGCGTTCATTCGCTTAGTTCGCGGCAGTTTGGGAGGAGGCTGGGGGTGCTGGAGCCGGCGCCGACGCGGTATTCGGTTTGGATTCTGGCGGCGTGGCGGGATTTGCAGGCGAGGCGCCGGGCTGCTGCGGAGCGTATTTGCTGGCGCATTTGGCCTGGAGGACCGTGGCATGGAAGACACCATCGCGGCCGTAGGTGCCTTCAGCTAGCGCCTGCGCGTCGTCTTTGAAGGTGTCGGGCGGCGGCTCAGTTCCCTTGTAGGTGACCTTGAGGAGGTGGCCGCTGGGGGCCTTTGGCGAGTGGCTCTCGTATTCGTTCAGGAGGAAGTCGACGTGGGTTCCAACCTGCTCAATGGAGCCTGGCTGGACAAAGCCCTCAACACGGAGATTGCTGTGATAGGCCTTATCGCCCATGGTGCCCAGCTCGGAGATGGTGACGTAGTAGCTCTTATTCGAGCTGTACCCGGTCAGAGCGAGCCAGGCAACCGTTCCCAAAATGACGACTACGGCAATTCCGATGCGAAGAGACTGATATTGAGCCTTCATAGTTGATCCACCTCAACGATACGAGTGTGACGGGCGGGGGGTCAAATTGGAGGTGATTTAAATCACATAGGACGGAGGTGTGACCGGGGTGGGCGGAATTGAAACGGAGCGGAGCGATAAAGTCCCCGATTCCTGGCGGACCGGGAGGCGAGGGAGACGGAGAGTGCTATTGGCCGCGGCGGGCGTTTCCGGCCCGGCCGCAGTAGCTACGCTCAGACGCTTTTACCGGGTGAAGTGAGGTGGCAACGAGCGGCAGAATTCCAGCCGCGACGAGAGCAATTTCGATCGCTAAGGCAACCATTGGAGCCCCCTGGGAGCTCACCCGTCTAGTGATTGCGCTTGCGGGACCGGCCGCGATGGAGTGTCGCCACAATGGGCGGCGAGAGAATCATCGCAACGAAGGCCAAGGCAAGAAGCAAGTCAATCATGAAGGGAAGTCTCCGCACCGGCTGCCGCGCATGCAATCAACGCGGTCAGCATTAGAAGGGACGATAGCGCCGCGAATTGACGATGGGAAATGCCCCGACGGTGGGAGGGCGTGGCCTGTCGGGGGCAGGCGGGATGCAACTCCGGAGTGCACTGAAGGAAACCACTCCTAAAACGACCGTAGACAACGGGTTGGGGCCTGGCGAGTTCGCGTGTTGACGAGGCGGAGGTTACGGGATCAGGGAGTTGGCGGGAGTCGCAGGGTCAGGCGAATTGTGCGACCACCCTCAGCGCGCGGTGTTGAGCGCATCCTCTGCGCGATCGAGGGCTTGGGTCAGCACCACGAGTTGCTGGGCAGCGACGGTAGGGTCGCGGGCGTCAATGGACTCATTCACGCCCGGTATGACAACGGCGGCGTAGCCGGTGAGCATGCCGGGGGCGTAGATAGTATGGCGATACCAGGGCCGGCCGGGAAGGCCGGAATCGGAGAGCAATGCCGTTTCCGCGTGACGGAGAGCGAGATTCAACTGCGCCAGATCCCCAGACGGGGCGGATTGGAGAGCGTGGACGCGTTGGGCGGCAGCAGCAAAACGAGATGCGGCGGCCTGAGCTGGACCGAAGTCGAGAGAGCCGAGGCCGGCGTCAGCAGCCTTGCGCTTTGCCGCCTGGATGTAGGCAGAGATATCTCGTGCGTAGGCGACATAGTCGTAAGGCAGCGCGTCGGCGTCGGCCATGCGCATGGCTTCGAGACCGAGAACGCGCGCCATCTCCTGCAGGTAGACGAAATCGGGATCGGCGTTCTGCGTATACCAGGCGAAGTCGTCGAAAGTGGAGTGATAAACGCCGTAGGGGCCGCCGGACTCGATATCTGTTGAGGGGACGCCTGCGTGTTGCAGGAAAGGTGTGTAGTCCGATCCCGAGCCGAGATCGCCGACATGAACCTCGCCGCTCGCGCTGGGTGGCGTGTTCGATTCATGCTTCTCTCCGTCTCCGTCGCCGCCTTGAGCCTTGAGATGCCATTGAGAAAAGACGGAGCCGTTGACGGGGCTGGGAACAGAACGGGCAATATCGCGGACGAATTCCTTGAGCGACGACACGGCGGAAGCGGAGAAATTCGGGCCGGAGACAGCGACATCGACGTTGAAGTAAGCAACGGCATGATCGAGCGCGTTGCCCTGCTGCTCAACCCATTCCGTTGAGCCGACAAGGCCTTCTTCCTCGGCGTCCCAACTGCAAAAGACGATTGTGCGGCGAGGCCGCCAGCCCTTTTGGAGCAGAGCGCCGATGCCGCGAACGGCCTCAAGCATGGCGGCGGTACCGCTGGAGGGATCTACCGCGCCATAAACCCACGCGTCGCGATGATTGCCGACGATAACGGAAGCGTCAGGATCGGTGGCGCCTTCGATTTTTCCGATGACATCCCAGATGATGCGGCGCTGGTAGTCCTGTTGGGAGACGAGGTGTACCTTCACTCCGTCGGGACCCAGGTGATAGCGGAACGGCAGCGCTCCCTGCCAGCCTTGCGGAGCGCCCGGCCCTTTGAGTGCTTGGAGAATAGGCGCGGCGTCGTGATAGCTGAGGGGGATGGAGATGATGTGCGGATCGGCTCCGTCGGGCCCGGTGACATTCTTTAGACGGGCAGAGTCAGGCAGGTCGAGCGTGGAAGCGACGCCGGGAGTTTCAGGATCGCCGGGATACCGGAAGATGTAATTGACCGAGCCGCGCTGTACGCCGGTCTCGGGACGCCAGGGACCCGCGGGATATGGGTCGCCTTTGTAGTAGCCGTCGTCCTGCGGGTCGGAGTAGATGAGCACGCCGGCAGCGCCGTGCTGCTCGGCAAGATAAACCTTGACGCCACGAAAGTTTGAGCCGTAGCGGCAGACGACGATGTTGCCGTGAACGTCAATATGCTGCGCGGCGAGGACGTCGAAGTCTTCGGGGCGGCAGTAGTTTCCGTAGACGGCGTGGCCGGTTACATCGCCGGAGCCCGAAGAGCTGTTGTAGGGCATGACAATCCGCGGATCGTCCTGATCGGGATCGCCGCTCACGTGCTCGCGATTAGGGCCGGCGATGAGGAGATGGCCGGCCTCGTCCCAGGCCTCGACGCGGACGACTTGGGGATAGTCCAAAAGCACGCGATAGGGAACAATTTGCGTGTCAAGACCAGCAGCGCGGAACTTGCGCGCGACGAATTCAGCGGTTTTGTAGTCTTCGGGGGTCGCGGCGAGATGCGGCTCGGCAGTGAGAGTCTTGAGATCCTCGCCGGCTAGTTTGGGATCGGGCACAGCGAGAAAGCTCTCTTCGAGTCTTGCTTCCGCGTCAAAATTGGCATAGCCGAAGCTGCCTTGCGGCACCACTTGCGCGGGCGAAGGATGCGAGCTGAATCCAACAACCCCGGCAATGACGACAACCGCGAAACGGAAACTCATTGCAACCGACCTATAGGGGAGCGGAGCTCTTGATCAGGCGACGGGCTGAGCACAATGTGCGCAGCGGCGGGCTGCCAACGGAATCTCGCTCAGGCATTCCGGGCAGTTCTTGGTGGTGGCCGCGGCCTCGGGTTTCTTCATTCGTGCCTGCACCGCGTTCATGGGCATAATGATGAAGAGATACACGACCAGAGCCACGATAAGGAACGAGATGGCCGCGTTGAAGAAGTTGCCGACTTTGATTGCCCCGCCGCCGACGTGCAGAATAACGCCGCTGAAATCTGGCTTGCCAACCGTGGCAGCAATCAATGGATTCAATACGTCGGCCACAAGGGAGGTAATGATCGCGTTGAATGCGGCGCCAATAATTACGGCAACTGCCAGGTCGACGACGTTACCGCGAAGAATAAAATCTCTAAAGCCTTTCAGCATGTCTTTCCTCCGTGCAACTTTCGGTTTCAACCGGTGCGCAAAGCAACTGCCAGAATTGGCCAAACAAAACACAACCGGTTGAACACTCAGCCATGCTACACGGTGAAGCGGGTAGGGTGCACCACCCGCGTTCACCGTGCAGCCCGTTATTAAACGGCGAGCAGGACCACGATAGTGGCGAGAATCATCAGGTCGGCGTAGAGGAGGAGGAGCACGCCGGCGTGGTAAAGGCTCCATTTGCGTTGCAGACAGCGGGCCGTCTCGGCCATCCCCCAGGCGGCAACCAGCAAAGCGAGGATCTGCCACCAGGAATCGTGCAGATTCTGAATGTGCGGAAAGCCGGCAAGGCGGAGGCTGGCGGCAAATGCGCCGAGTGAGAGGAGAACAGCGCGCACAAGCGATTTTTGGCGCAGGCGGAAAATTGAGAAAAGGAAATGCACAACCTTTCAATGTACGCTGGCGCGGCGACAGCGGCTGGTGCGGCAGGCGTGACAGCAGGTGATAGACTTGCTGAGCCCAGTTCCGGGTTCCCCAAAATTCAATTCCCGCGCTGAGTAAAAAGAGGAGGTTTTTCTATGTCTGCTGGTTCTCAAGCGGCACCGCCCAATCCGGGGATTGTCTTCGATATGGTGCAGGCGCACCAACGCACCGCGGCGCTGAAGGCGGCCATCGATCTGGACATTTTCAGAGCAGTGGGCAAAGGGCCCGGAGATGCAGCGTCGATCGCGCGGCATTGTTCGGCATCGGAGCGCGGCATCCGGATCCTTTGCGATTTTCTGGTGATCAATGGAGTGCTGGCCAAAGAGAATGGCCACTACCAGCACACGCCGTCGAGCGCAGCGTTTCTCGATCCGGCCTCGCCTGCCTGCATGGCGTCGGTGGCGCATTTTCTAAGCGAGGAAGCAATCATGCAGGCCGATGTGAACCTGGCTGAAATTGTTCGCAAAGGCCGTACACATCTTCCCGGTAGCGGGTCGGTTGAGCCGGAGAATCCCCTATGGGTTTCGTTCGCGGAGAATATGGCGCCCATGATGGGACCGATGGCGGGACCGCTCGGCGCGATGGTACTCGAAGGACAGAGCGGGCCGATGCGCGTGTTGGATATTGCGGCGGGACACGGATTGTTTGGGATCGAGATTGCAAAGCAGAACCCGAAGGCGCGCGTAACGGGACTGGATTGGGCTCCAGTGTTGCGCGTGGCGCTGAAGAATGCGGAAAAGGCCGGCGTCAAGGACCGCTATGACATGCTGCCGGGCAGCGCGTTCGATGTGGAGTTTGGTGAGCCCTACGACGTGGTGCTGCTGACCAATTTTCTGCACCACTTTGACAAGGGGACGAACATTGGCCTGCTGAAGAAGGTCCGCGCGGCGCTGAAGCCGGGCGGACGCGCGGCGACGCTCGAGTTTGTGCCGAATCCGGATCGTGTATCGCCGGCGATGCCAGCGGCCTTTGCCATGACGATGCTGACCACGACTGCCGACGGCGACGCATATACGTTCTCAGAGCTCGAAGCGATGTACAACGAGGCGGGGTTCACGGGAATTACCGAACGCCCGATTCCGATGAGCCCTCACACGGTGGTCATGGGGATGGCGTGAAACAAAGAGTGAAGAAGTGAAAGAAGGAAAAAGTGAAGGGCTGGCGCAGGTGGGCGCCGGCCCTTTTGCGTCAAGCTATTTCGCGCCACGGCGGGAGCGGACTGCGGCGGCAAGTTCAGCCAGTAGCGCGCGAGTCTCATTCCAGTCGATACAGGCGTCGGTGATGCTCTGGCCATAGACGAGCGGCTGTCCGGAAACGAGTTTTTGCGCGCCGGCGACGAGATTGCTCTCAATCATGACACCGATGATGTTGCGATTTCCCGCTGCGACCTGGGCGGCAACGTCGTGGCAGACAGCGGATTGGCGTCGATAATCTTTCTGGCTGTTGGCATGGCTGAAGTCGATCATGATGCGCGGCGCGATCCCGGCCTTCTGCATGAGGGCGGCGGTTTCGGCAACGCGATCGGCGGTGTAGTTGACGGAGTTGCGGCCGCCGCGCAGGATGATATGGCAATCGGGATTGCCTTTGGTAACGAAGATGGCAGACTGGCCATGATGCGTGTGGCCGAGAAAGGTGTGCGAACAGGCGGCAGAAACGATAGCGTCAACGGCCACCTGCGCGTCGCCTGAAGTGGCGTTCTTGAATCCGACGGGACACGACACCCCGGAGACGAGCTGGCGATGCACCTGGCTCTCGGCTGTGCGAGCGCCGATGGCTCCCCATGAGACGAGGCCGGCGATGTACTGCGGCGAGATCATGTCGAGGAACTCGGTTCCGGTAGGGACGCCCATTTCCGCAAGATCGATGAGAAGATGACGCGCGATGCGAAGGCCATCGTTGATTTTGTACGTGCCGTCGAGGTGCGGATCATTGATGAGGCCCTTCCAGCCAATGGTGGTACGGGGCTTTTCAAAGTAGACGCGCATCGCGATGCGCAGGTCGGCGGCGAATTCCGCAATTGCGGCCTTGAGAAGACCGGCATATTCGCGCGCGGCCTGGGGATCGTGAATGGAACAGGGACCAGAGAGGACGAGGAGACGGTCGTCCTCTTTCTTAAGAATCGAGATGATCTCGCTGCGGGCGTCGTAGATGGTGGATGACGCGGCTTCAGTGACGGGAAGCTCTTCCTCAAGAAAGACAGGAGGGAGAACGACTTTGGTCCATTGGATACGAAGATCTTCAGTGGGATGGAACATGGGCTCTTTTCGTGCGCGACCGGGGCTGCCAGAGTGCGCAACCCCATTAACGAATTTATCAGGCGGATGGTGCGAAACGCCCGCGACGGCCGACCATCGGCGGGGTTTCTCGGACGGCATCGAACTGGTCTTCGATTTGGCGGAACCGGGGTTCGATTCGATGCGTAGAGAGTGAAGGAGGTCCTTCATGCGTTTCCCGCGCTTTCTGCTGTACTGCGTCCTCGTGGTGTCTATCAGCAGGGTTCACGCGCAAACAGTTGCGTCGAATTCTGGAGATCCATTCGAGGGGACATGGTTCGGATCGTTCGCGATGACCAATCCCAATGGCACCGTCAGCCACGACACCGCAGTGGTCGTTCTCGAAAGGCAGGGAGAAACGATCGCTGGCTCAGCAGGTCCAACGATCGACCACCAGATGCCTTTCAAAGACGCGAAGGTAAATGGCAGCTCGCTGCAATTCACTGTTGATGTGCAGGGAGGGGTCGCCTTCGAGCTGCACGGAACGGCAGACCACCTGGAAGGCACCGCGACCGGCAATTCGATGAAGGCGGCGCTGGACTTGAAGCCCGCGCCCAGCCTGCTACCGCACGACAAACTCTTGCAAGAGATCTCCGACGCGGACAAGCAGATGTTCGATGCATTCGGCACTTGCGATTTCGACAACTACAAACCATTCCTGAGCAGCGACCTCGAGTTCTATCACGATCATGTAGGCAAACAGGATTACGCGAGCAATCTTGAGGCCATGCATAACCGTTGTGCCGAAGGAATTATGCTGCGGCGCGAGCTAGTGGATGGAACGCTGGTGGTGAATGCGGCGCCTGGCTTCGGAGCAATCGAAGCGGGGACGCACCGGTTTTATTCCAAGCAGGCAGATGGCTCGGAACATCTGGACGCAACCGCGCAGTTCACCAACGTGTGGAGCAAAGCTTCAGGGCGTTGGCAACTTGTGCGCGTGATCAGCTTCGATCATCATTAGTCGATTGCGACCTGGACAGGTCGAAAAAGCACGCCTCAGGGCCCAGCCCGAGAGATTCAGTGCAGGACTTCGTATGCCGCTATGGCGCCCGCTGCGACGCCGGCGCCAACGATTACGGGGACGAGCAGGCGAACATGATGTCGCGGCTCGGAGCCCTCGCCAATATATTCCCTCGCCGCTTTCACATGCACTAAATCCGAGTAAAGGTGCGTCTGGGTCTTGTTGCTGTCGGAATCGGTGAAGACGAAGGAAGTATCGGACAGTTGGCCCAGAGAGCCAAAGGTCTGAGAACTGTCGCGGAATGCAAAGTCGAGAAATGTGCCCTGGCGATATTTCGCGAGCCGCTTTTCGATTCTTCGCGCATGCTTATCGAGAGGCGCGGAAGACTGCGCCCGAACCGACGGCAGAACTGTGGAGAAAAACAGGGTGGCTGCAATGCCGAGGGTAAAACTGAAGCGCGCGGAACGGATCATTCGAATCATTGGGGCCCCCAAGGAATAAGTAAATCCGTCGACTGCGATGAGTTGGACGCGGATTGCAGTTGCCGCGCCGACCGAGGGTTCCACAATAGCATTAAATTGGATGAAGATACCGAGTCTCGCGTGCCTTTCGTAACAAAGATGATCGTGGAACGAAGATCAAAGTATGATGAATCTCCTCGAAGGGAACGGAGTTTTTGAGGAGCTGGGAGTCAAGCGAATGAATCGGTTGTGGCAAATCTACGTGGTACTGATTTGCACTCCGCTGCCGGCAGCAATCGCACAGCAGCCGAGGGGAGCCGGACAGGGGGCAGTGCAGGTCGCTCCTGCGCCGGCAACTCCGGCGACGGGCGTAGGAAATGCGGCGGCGCGCGATCGAAACGTGCATTTGGACGTCGTGGTGACCGACAAGGCGGGAAAACCGGTGTCGGGACTGAGCTTGACGGACTTCACCGTGCTTGACAACGATCAGCCGAAGAAAATTCTTTCCTTTGAGGCGCATGCGCCAGGTGCGCACGATGCAGAACCGCAGACCCAAGTCGTCATCCTGTTCGACACGGTGAATGTGCCGTTCGAATCGGTTTCGTATGCGCGGCGGCAAGTGGGTGCCTATCTAAGCCAGAATGACGGACGGCTTTCAGCGCCGGTGTCGATTTACTTTTTAACAGACACAACCGTTGTGGGCGAACGGCAGGCGAGCACGGACGGCAACGCAATCGCCGCACAATTGGAAGCGACCGAGAGCCGCCTGCGGGCGCAGAATCGCGAGGGCGGCGTTTGGGGGTATCTGGAGCGATTCGAATACTCAACCAAAATGATGTCGGCAGTGATCGAGATGCTGCAGAACAGGCCGGGGCGCAAGCTGTTGATTTGGGTGGGCCCGGGCTGGCCGATGATGGACGGGCCAGGCATCACTTTTTCAACCGAGCAACAGAAAAAGCTGTTCGGCAATATCGTTGCCTTTTCGACGCTGATGCGGGAGGCACACGTGGATGTCTACAGCATCTCTCTCGGTACGTCTGACGGGGGAACTTATCTTTATGGTGGGTATCTTAAGGGCGTCAGAAGAGTTTCGCAGGCGCAGGCCGCCGACATGGGATTGAAAGTGCTGGCCGTACAAAGCGGCGGCCTGGCACTTGCGCCGAGCAATGACTTGACGTCGGCGATCGACACCTGCATGCAGGACGCGGGCATTTATTACAGTTTGTCGTTCGAGCCGCCGCCGGCAGATGGGCCAAACGACTATCACGAACTCAAGGTGCGAATGGACCGCCCAGGGCTCACGGCGCGTACCAATACCGGTTACTACGATCAGCCCGATAACACTCCTTCGCCTTGACATTGACCTACAGCAATCCATAGAATTACGAGTGGGAACGTGTTTCGTTTCCTCTGTAAATAACAGAATTCAAACAGCTTCTGGGAAGCGTCGGAGACGGGCGGCGAGACGAGGGAACGCCGTCGGCCCGGACCGCGATCGGACATGAAAATGCCGGATGTGCGCCTGAGCCCGCGCGAGCGGTTGGTGTTGACGGCCATTATCGAGCTTTATATCGCAACCGGCGAGCCGGTGGCATCACAAGCGGTTGCGCATTTCTTTGCCGACCGGGATGGGCTGAGCTCGGCAACCCTGCGCAATGTGATGGCGTCGCTGGGCGAGGCGGGACTGCTGGAGCAGCCGCACACATCCGCGGGCCGAGTTCCCACGGCGGTCGCATTCCGATATTACGTGGAACAGATCACGCAGCCGGGGCGGGCAGTCGCAGGCCTTGGCGGTGCGAATATGGCCGGACGCGCAGAGTCGCCCTTGAGCGAGGCGCGCCGCGGGCAGATTGAAGAGAGCTACAACGGAGTATCAAGCAGCAATGATTACCTGGAGCGCACATCGCACGTGCTGGCGCTGATTTCAAGCGGACTGGGCGTAGCGCTGGCGAGTTCGACTACGGGACAGGTGCTGGAGCACATTCATTTCTCGCGGCTGTCGACGGGGCGCGTACTGGCCGTACTGGTGACGCAGGCAGGCGCGGTTCAGGATCGCGTGCTGGCGGTGGATCAGCAGATGACGCCGGTGGATTTGGAGACGGCGGGAACTTATTTGAACGAGAATTTCCGCGGCTGGCCGATCGAGCGAATCCGTGCCGAGGTGGCTCGACGCGCGGAGATGGAGCGCGAAGCATATCGGGCGTTGCTGACATCGGTTGAAGAACTATGCCGCAAGGGCGCGCTGGCCGCGGGCGAAAGCAGCGTGACCATTTTTGTGGACGGGATCGCGAACCTGATCACGGCCGAACAGGACCGGGAGCGGCTGCGGCAGATGCTACTGGCCGTGGAGGCCAAGCAACAGCTGGTGGAATTGCTGAACGCCTACGTGGACGGCCGCGAGCAGGAAGTCCGCGTAGTGGTGGGACTCGATGAGGCTTCTCCGGCCATGCAAGACCTGGTGCTGATTGGCGCACCCGCGCGGCTGGGCGGCGGGAATCTGGGGACCGTAGCGGTGATCGCGCCCACGCGCATTCAATATCAGGAAATGATCCAGGCGGTGAGCTACATCGCGCGACTTTCCGAGCGAATTTTGGACGTTCCTACGGCGTAAATACGAGCATTCAGGCGGTGACCAGGCAAGAAGCTCGGTAAATCCTGGTACCGCCACGCAAAGCTTGCAGCTGGGCGCGAAATGAATCATCCAATAAGAAGATCGAAAGATTTTTGGGAGAATGTGCTGAACCATGTGGAAGCAGAAAACAAATTTAACTGAGGTGGACGCCCCGGCGCTTGAAGAGCACGAGACACGGCTCGATCCATCGACAGAGCTGCCGGCGCCAACGGCCGAGGAAGAACTGGATGCGGAGACTAAGCTGGCGGAGACAGGAGCCCGGGAAGAGGCGGCCGGACAGACCGAGTTTGGCCAGTTGAAAGCGGAGCGCGACAAGTTGCTGGATCGGCTGGCAAGGCTGCAAGCAGAGTTTGAAAACGCGCGCAAACGCGCGGAGCGGGAGCGTGCCGATTATCGCGAGTATGCGACGGGCGCCGCGGCGGAACAGTTTTTGCCGGTGCTGGACAATCTTGAGCTGGCACTGAAGGCAAAGGGATCGGCGGAGCAGTTGCGGTCGGGCGTGAGCCTGATCATGAAGCAGATGGAAGAAATTCTGGAGAAGATGCAGGTGAAGGTGGTGCCCACGGTGGGCGAGGCTTTCGATCCACGCTTTCATGAAGCGCTGGGGACGGTGGAGCGGGACGACGTACCGGATCAGCATGTGGCCGAGGAAGTTCGCCGGGGATACAAGATCCGCGAGCGGCTGCTGCGGCCGGCGCTGGTGCGAGTGGCTCACAATGCGAAGCAAGTGGATGAGTGAAGCAGCCGTTAGCTGTTAGCTCTTAGCTGCATTGAGGGAGAGCGAGCGGTTGAGGCGATGCGAAGAACGACGGCTCGAGGCTTAGAGTCGATAACGACTGAAGGGAACAATGGGTTCTAATACAAGAGTGAGCAAAGCGGATTATTACGAGGTTCTGGGCGTCTCGCGCGACTGCTCAGACCAAGAGCTGAAGAGCGCATACCGGAAACAGGCGCTGAAATACCATCCCGACCGGAATCCCGGCGACCACGCAGCCGAGGAAAAATTCAAAGAGGCCAGCGAGGCCTACCAGGTGCTGGGCGATGCCGACAAGCGCGCGGCCTACGACCGCTTTGGTCATGCGGGGCTGGGCGCGCAGGGATTCAGTGGCAACCCGTTTGCAGGCGGCGTGGACCTGGGCGACATTTTTGGTGATTTGTTTGGCGAAATGTTCTCGATGGGCGGCGCGCAAGGCGGAGGGGCACGCGGTTCGCGGACACAGCGTGGCGACGACCTGCGCTTTGACATGACGATCGATTTTGAAGCTGCGTTTTTCGGCACCGAGAAAGAAGTAAAGATCCGGCGGCTGGAGACGTGCACGGTATGCAGCGGAAAGGGAGGCGCGTCAGGCCACGGACCGAGCGTGTGCAGCCATTGCCAGGGCCGCGGGCAGCTGCGCTATCAGCAGGGATTTTTTTCGGTGGCCCGGACGTGCGTCGCATGCGCTGGGACGGGTACGGTGATCAGCGATCCTTGCACGGCGTGCCGTGGCGAAGGACGCAAGACCGCAGAGGTCAAGCTGAACGTGAAAGTTCCACCGGGCGTGGAAGAAGGAACGCGCATCCGGTATGGCGGCGAAGGCGACGTGGGCCGCGTGGGTGGACCGAAGGGCGACCTGTACGTGATTCTTTCGATCCGGGCGCACGACTACTTTGAGCGCCACGGCGCGGATCTGCATTGCGTGTTGCCGATCAGCTTTCCGCAGGCGGCCATGGGAGCGGAGTTTGAGATTCCCGGGATCGACGGTCCGGTGAACATCAAGATTCCCGAAGGCACGCAGAGCGGCAAAGAGCTGCATGTGCGCGGGCGCGGATTTCCCTACCTGAATGAAAGAGGGAAAGGCGACCTGATTGTGAAGGTCCTGGTGCAGATTCCGCGCAAGCTGAATCGAGCGCAGCGCGAGCTGGTGGCCAAGCTGGCGGAGACGATGGCAGTGGACAACAAGCCGACGTCACCGGGACTGATGGAGAAGATGAAGGATTTGTTCAGCTAGGGAAACAGCTCTCAGCAGTCGGCATTCAGCGATCAGCGCATTAAGGGGTGTGCCTTCGGAAAAGCTTCGGCGCGATAGCCTTCGCCCAGACAACGGCCCGTCGAGCCGGAGCCCTTAAGCTGAGCGAGATCGAACCGCTGGCCTCCTCGGCGAGACGGCGCGCGCGGTTTCTGAGCGCTTCGAATCAATCAACATTTGGACCGCGCGATGAGATTTCCAGCTCTTCCGTTCTCGTTCCTGAGGCAGCCGCGCCGTACTTGTTCGCTGCGGAGACCTTCAGCGGACAGCGTGACGCTATCGACCGGAGTCGGCCAAGTGAGCGGATTGTCGCGAAGCGACTAATCGCAATTTGAACTTCGCAGCTCGCGCGATAACAGTGAAAAGGGAGATCGATTGGAACAATCCGTAACTGGCCAACATTATTCTTACTCGACGCGCTCTCGCTGATCCATTTCCAGAAAGCTGGACTGAGATGTTGCTCTTCCGCAGAGCATCGAAGCACCTCCTCAACCGACGCTCCGCTTCGCGGATGTCCAAGGAGTTGCCGCTCTCACGGCGCGCCGACCGGCTAACGCGGTACGTATTCAGGAAATCTGCCAAATCTGACAAAGTGTCAATCGATCTGAAAAGAACTAATTCCTGAACGCTGCGAGGAAATTCATGATCTCGCAAGAACTCGAACAACCTGAAATCCGTGTAAGGATAATCAAACGTTCCCGGGCTGAGCTTCTTCGTGATCGCCGCGGGATTATCCTGTCGGTAATAAAACGTCCCGCCGGAAAAGACAACTTTATTGCAATTAAAGAGGAAGACCTTAGTCGTGTACTCGCCGGCATTCATTGCAAAGTCGTAGCAATTGATCTCTTTAAGCAGCCTCGCCGCGAACATCGCAACCCCGGGTATTCTCCAATCCAGTGACAGCGTCACCGCTTCGCGGTTTGTCAGGACCCTGCTCTTATCTCCGTCGGGCGCCGTAACGGTTGTGTTTCTTTCCGGTTCTGACTCATAGAAGAACACCATGTCAGGGATAACTGCTTCTGCGCCGGTGCTCACTGCCGTCTCTAGCATCGCCTGAAGATAATCCGGAGAGAAGAGGTCGTCCTGCGATGTATAGACAAAATAGTCTCCGCGCATGTAAGGGATGGCCCAATTCACCACCTTTGGAGCGATGCCTAGATTAGTGGTGGTGGAGAGCACGCGAATTCTCGGGTCGATCGCCATATACTCCTCGAGAATCGCTAAACTGTCATCGGAGGAGCAGTCGTTGACGCAGAGAACCTCGTATTCGGGAAAGGTTTGGGCACGTATCGAATCGAGCGTCTTCCTTAGATATTTGCTTCCGTTGTAGACGGGCATCAGCATACTGATTCTTGGATGGCAGGTGCTCATCAGTTGTCTTCCACCCCAGTCTTCGGAATTGGCAATCCAGCAGACAGCTGAAAGAATACCTGAAAGGGTGATGCCGGGGTTTTTCTATTCACGATCCGATCGCGCGCCGACTGGTCATCAATTTTGGAAGCAGGTCCAGCCGCAAGATGCTTGAGCGGTACAGTCACGTCCGCATGGAAGCCGACCGAACAACGATCAAAACCCTTGCCAGAACCAGCGAAATGGCAGGTGATGACACGAGCCAAGACTCAAACGTTCGCCCCGTGAACGCTCGGCCCATCTGAATTATTGATTGATTTGGTGGAGCTGAGCGGGATCGAACCGCTGGCCTCCTCGTTGCGAACGAGGCGCTCTCCCAGCTGAGCTACAGCCCCACAACTC
>Ga0181520_10002313_pt1 | contig 35757 bp, 28 predicted proteins | sample PEATcosm2014_Bin_29_FD_132451 | JGI IMG/M metagenome (GOLD analysis project Ga0181520, IMG submission 132451) | Peatland microbial communities from MTU Mesocosm Facility, Houghton, MI, USA - PEATcosm2014_Bin02_30_metaG | ecosystem: Environmental > Terrestrial > Soil > Wetlands > Peat | place...
CGGTATCCTCGTTGATGATGCCGTCGCGGTCGAGGAAGAGGGCCTTGTGAGTAACGTCTGCCATGCGGGTCGCTCGGTGTATGGTGGATTCGGGGGCGAAATCGGCTTTGCGGGACGGTTCGATCCCTTAATAATAGGTAAGAAAATACAATAAAGGGCGGGATTGAACCGGGCATGCGCGCGGCATTGACGTTGCCGTACTTATTTTTATGGAGACGCGCTTCGCGGCTCCAACCAGGGGAAACCGCGTAGCGGTGTCCCCACCAGAGCATCCGGAGTATCCGGTAGTGATATTTTTTCCCGGTACCTTTACTTAATCGAATCCGGTCAGGAGACCCATGGAACCCACCCCCTTCGAACGACTCCTCAACATAAGCGATGAATCGGCCGCACGCCCCGGAGAGACCGGCCACAACGGTCCAAACGGCGGCAATGCCGCCGATGCCGACCTCCTCGACGCCTACTCCCGCGCGGTGGTCGGCGTGGTGCGGGCCATCGGTCCCGCGGTGGTGAGCATCGCGGTGAAGAAGCGCAACGGCTCGAACGCCCTGGAGCCCTACGGCGCCGGCTCCGGGTTCGTCATTGCGCCGGACGGCTATATCCTGACGAACTACCATGTGGTCGCCGACGCGCACGGCATCGAGGTGACCTTTACCGAAGGCGATACCCTCGAAGCGAAGCCCATCGGGCTGGACGCCGCGACCGACCTCGCCCTCATCCGCGTGCCGCTGTCGGGACTATCCTATGCCGCGCTCATGGACCCGCCGGACCTCCAGGTCGGGCAGCTCGTCATCGCCATGGGCAATCCCCTCGGGTTCCAGTCCACGGTATCGAGCGGCGTGGTCAGCGCACTCGGCCGGGCCCTGCGCGCACAGAACGGCCGCCTCATCGCCGATATCATCCAGCACACCGCGCCGCTCAATCCGGGCAACTCGGGCGGCCCGCTGCTCAACTCCCGCGGCAAGGTGATCGGCGTCAACACCGCGATCATCGCGGCCGCGCAGGGGATCGGCTTTGCCGTCCCGGCGACGACCGCGCGCTGGGTGGTGCCGCAGCTTTTGACCTCCGGTAAAGTCCGCCGGCTCTACCTGGGCATCTTCGGGCAGACCCGGCCGCTCAGCCGCCGAATGGCGCGCTTTCATGACCTGCACCAGGCATCGGCCTGTGAGATCATGGGGGTCGAGCGGGGCAGCCCGGCGTCCGGGGCGGACATCCATATCGGCGACCTGGTCGTGGCCGTCAATGATACCGTGGTGCAGAACATGGATGATATCTTCTTCCGGCTCTCCCAGCTTTCGATCGATAAGCCGATAAAGATTAAAATCGTGCGGAGGTCGCAGATGGTGGAAACCGAGGTCGCGCCGCGGGAGGCGGGGGAGTGAGGTACATTGCCGGGGGGGATTAGTCTGGCAAAAAGACCCACGATTTCCCGTTCGCTGGTTTATGAGGACGGAGCCAGCCGTTATTCGCCCCATCGCTCCGGTTCATCTTCGGTTCCTTTCAACATCAGTTTTGAAGATTCCAGGACATGCAGAACAAACGCTCTTTTTGCGTTTTCCGGCTTTGAAGCGATCTTGTGACCTGGGACAGTCGTAAAACCATGCTTTAAAAACTCCAAACGGCGCGGAAGAGATAGTACCAATCTTTTGCGCCCACCGTCACATCGCCATCGAATAAATAATATGGCTGATCGTACAAAGAGGTCTGAAACCTCGAATGGTCGCGTGCGGCCTGCGCAACAATCCGGAAATTTTTGCCGAATGCCTTGCTGCCGTAAAGGGACCATTTCCAGCGGTGGGCGGTCGTTGTTACCAGGCCATGGTCGGTGTTATATTCTTCATCGGTCCAATTGGGATCCGGAATGGGCACGGGATAGTCATAACCGTCATAAAGCGTCTGTGAATTATTCCCAAAATAGGGACTGGTGTAATATTCAGCCTCAAAAGCAAGAACATCCAGAAATTTAAAAGTCGGGATATCAAATCCGAACATCACGGGCATACGCTCCGAAATGTTATTATAATAACGCGGATAATCCTTGAGGCCGAGAATCGCATACTCTCCGTAAATTTTCAGATCCTCTTTTCCTAGAAAGGGCATCGGTAGTACTTTCTTGGGATCAAAGCATGTCCGGGCCATTATCTTGGTGCCCGCAAAGGTATAAAAAGAGCTGTCTCCGGTTACCTGGTTGACAGAGATGGTATCGGAGGCAATGTGAGGAGTCGTTCTGAGGGGATCCACCGAAAGAAGTCTTTCAGCTTCAATGCCTGCGCCGAGTTCGAACGCATCATGGAAAAAATCTGCATTTGACAAGTAGGCAAGTGATAAGTCCTGGGGAGGGTACGTGGTCTCGCTTGTCACAATTATATCCTGGCGGATATGGAAAGGAATCCCGATCCCGGAAATTTCCCCCCGGGTCGCGGCTTCCAGATTAATACCAAGGAGACGGGTTTCGGGAAATTCAAACTCATTGACAATCATATTCGGATAGATTTCGGATCGGAAAAGGTACTCACCCAGATTGGTCGCCTGTGGATTGTATTTGAACGGGAAATACCCCAGCTGGATCATAACCGAGGTATTTCGCGATGAAAACATATCGTATTCCATATCGGCCCGGTGAATGATCATGTTGCCGTAATAGTTGTAAAGCGGAACGGAAAACTCCCACCCTGCTTCCGGATAAAAAACATTGAAATCGTAATCGTATTCAGTGCCCAAATTAATCTTCAAAGATGAGCCGATTTGGACGGTGGCACAGAGACGCGACATGAGCGACTCGTCCCAACGATGGGAAACCAGTGCCGAGTAACTTGCCTGCGATGGAAGATAATAACCGCGCTCAAGTTGTCCTGCCTGAAAGGCACCGAACCCGGAAATAGTAACGCTGTCGTGGTCTCCTGCGAGTAGTTCCGCGGAAGAGTTTGTTGACAAGCAGGCCGCAAATAGAACAGCCCCCAGGGTTTTTGCAATGTTCATCTCAAAAAACTCCTTGTAATGTTGGCAAATGCGTGCCGGGCTCACTGAACGGCACAATAGTGAACATTAGCGGGTGGAAAATCGGGCAATCATTGAATTGTCGGCGATGTTTTTCAGCTTAATCACGGCATCGCCCCCTTTTAATTCAAGTTCCTTTACAAGTTTACCTTGCAGCGAATAAATATCGACCGAACAGATCCGGCCGTGCATCTCCGGGGGAACGATAAGGCTGTTCCCGAAAAAACGCACTTGCCGGGTAAGTTTTCCGGTCGATGCATACACCGGCCTTCCCTTCACTCCGGTCGTCAGATAAACGATGGAGGAATCGGCAACATGATTGATTACAATAGTCTGGGTCGCGCCGGCAAGACCGGTTGATGATGCCGTAATGGTTGCAGTGCCTGCGTTGTAGGAGCGGTACTCGATGGCGCACAGGCCGTTTCGAACCCCTTCTTCCAGAGCATTGCCGGTAAAGGTGATGCTGGTGCCGCCGGCATTTGCGCTCGGGAAAATACCGAGCCCGCTGTTATCGGTCAGGCTGATGTTCGGCGTATTTGAGAGCCAGTTGCCGGCGGCATCCTGAACCTGGACCGTTAACTGCACATCGCTTTTACCGTCATCGGTTATTGTGTCCCGGTCGGCGAAAATGGCGAGTTTAGCAGCGGTTCCCGCCGACGGCCAGGTGGGCGACGCAATACCGAGATTTTTTTGCCGATAATAGTACCATCCCTCAAGCGGGAGGCGTGCATGATCGAGTATTCCCATGTTGCCCATGTTCGCGTTACTGCCATGGTGAAACGCGCACCACAGAGAGATGCCGGACCGCCAGGGATACTCTACCGCCGAGTCGTCAGCTGTTTGTAAACTGCTGCCCCAACAGGCAGTATAGGTACCCGGCCGATCTTCCTGGCAGCTGCCGTATTCGGTAACCATATTCGGCATTGCGGGAGAAATATAAAGCGTGGCGCCGTCGCCGTTGAATCCGGCCGCATCGCCGCATAAGTCATAGCCGCTGCGCTGTGCGCCGCCGATGGCAGCCAGGCGAGTCGAATCTTGCTGATGGCATACCGCAACCATTTTTTCAAGCAGTCCTTTTTTCAGGGTATCCTGGGAGCCGCCGGTGGGAAAAAAGACTTCATTGCACATGCTCCAAATGACAATGCTCGGATGATTGCGATTGATCTTTACCATCTCTCTCAGTTGTGTGATAACATTACTGTCGAAAGTTTGCTGCTCCGCAGCCGTGTTCGGAATGCAGTTCATTTCCCACATGGTTGTATCGGTGCTGGAAGCGCCGGAAGACCAGAAGCACATTTCCGACCAGAAACAGATACCGAGACTATCGCATTCGTCGGCAAACGCCGGATTATGGGGATAATGGCTGCCGCGGATAAAATTCATTCCGCACTTATTAATAAGTTTCACATCGCGCGCACAACCGGTTCTGGTCGTTGCATCACCCCATCCGGCATGGTCTTGGTGGGCATCCGCGCCGTGAAGCCATATATGCTTGCCATTAAGAAAAAGGCCGCTGTCCGTTGTCCATTTAACCGACCGGATACCGAGCGGAGATTCATAGTTGTCGACAAGTTGTGATCCTTTATATACCTCGGTATACACTGCATATAAGTAAGGTGAAGAAGGGCTCCAAAGATTCGGTGATGCAACAGGCGAGCTGATTTGTACAAAGGTGTCGGTCGCATTGGCGGTTACCTTCTGGGTCGACTGCATCGTGGCCACAGTGTTTCCGTCGGCATCTACCACAATATTTTCAACGGTGCAGGTATCCGATAGGGAATCCGCACTTACTACTTCGGTTTTGACCTTGATGACTGCAGAGGATGTACTGACCGTGGGGGTTGTGACAAAAGTCCCATACCACGCGACATGGATCGGTTCGGTCACCACCAGCGAGACATCCCGGTAGATGCCACCGATAAAAATGTGCTCGCCCGACCGCGGGGCAACCACGTGCTGCCAGGAACCGTCCACTTTGACTGCAATAACGTTGTCGCCGGCCGCAAGATATTGCGTGATATCATAAGCAAACCCGGTGTATCCGCCGCAGTGTTGTCCCACGGAGTCTCCATTTACATATACGGTAGTCACGATAAAGGAACCGCCAAACTCCAGGGAAAACCGTTTGTGCGCGGTTAAAGAAGCCTGGGCGATCGTAACATGTCTGCGATACCATCCGACATAGGGCGGGACAGCTTTCGATGCCCTGAAATAGGGGATATCGAATGAATGGGGCAGATTGATCGACGACCATGAGGCATCGCTGTAGTTCGTGGCCTGCGCGCCGGTAAGATTTTGTTTCATGAATTTCCAGCTTGTGTTCAGATTTAAAACCGTCCGTACCCTCGGCGGGGTAAATTGAGCCCAGTCCGCTGCAAAGGCACCGCTGATCAGTAAAACCGCACTGATTATGTGAACCAATCCTCTTATCCGCATGGTGTTCTCCTTTACGAAAGGTGTGTGGTAAAAACCCTGCCGGAAACAGCGGTTAGTATTGCTAAAAGACATTGAACCATCCTCCATGCCTATTTGAAAACCGTCAGCGCATCCGGATTCTTCTGGTTCATGTAACAAAGTTTGATCCAATCCGCACTACAGGCCACATTCGATATCCGGGCTTCGTCGATTTTACCCTTGAAGGAATAAACGACACCGGTGGAATATTCGGTAAGTTTTCCTATTGTCACATCGTAGCCGGTGTAACGCTGATGGCCGGAGGTGATGAACGTGTCGGCGCTATCAACGCACGCACCATTGATATAAAGGTATTGTTTTCCGTTGTTGCGCACTCCGGCAAGATGAGTCCAGGCATTTGCCGATGCGGGGCTTGCCGTCTGGTCGTAGCCGAGAGGTTGCGTTTCGTATTCAAAAAATTCCCATTTCTTTGTGGTGTACACTTTCAGGGCATATTGCTGGTTGCCTTTGGCAACGATTGCATGGTTAAGCGCATCAAGAGTATCCAGATATACCCAGGCTGATACGGTATAAAGGCCATTTTCCGGAAAATTCAGTTTTCCCGAAGCGGTGCCGGTAATATCGAAAAAACCCGAATCGCCATCGAATTGCTGACACGTGCCTATAATTCCCGGCACCGTGGAATTTGCCGACATGCGATAAGGAACCCCGTTGAAATGGTTATACGTCGCATCGCGAGCCGTATCGGTACCGCCTTGGGCCAAATGCCACACACCCTGAAACCCTGCAGCAGTATCGAAGACGGCACCGCTGTTCGAGGCGCTCATTGCCGTGGGATTGCCCCAGTACATGATGATCGACTGCGAATCGTTATTGCCGTAGACCGTATCGATGCGTACCCATACTTCCGCTTGGCCGTCCGTAGAATCCCAGCGTTCAACCTCAAACGGCAGCGAAGTATTGTTTCTTTTTGTAAATCGGCAATCCGCACCGCCGGCACGCGCCTCGACGAAGCTGAAATTAGAGCTGGTCAGCCTCACCAGAACCGGAAAGTTCCGAATGGTGGAGGTTACCTTCGCTCCGGTCGCTGAAGTATTAAGAACCAGTTTGCATGCATAAGCCCACGATGGATTCAAAACTTTGGAAGTATCGCCTGATATTACCGCGACATTATACCTGATCGCGGTTGATGTCGTCGTATTGATTGATGAGCAGGATATTAACGGCAGTGAACCTGCCGGGACCGAATCGAGAAATGCCGTGCCGCCGGTGCGTGTAAGAAAAGTGAAAATAGTCGTTCCGGGGACGTATATATAGGAGAACCGCATGGTGGTGCAGTCGGGGAGAGTTACGGCGACTACACCGGTTTTGTTCAGCGCGGCCGTCGGAGCGATGACGGTGTCTTTGCAAACCTTAATGCCGCAGATAAGTGATCTGGTCCTATCGTCCAATTTCAATACCTGAATATTATAACTGCCATCAATAAGATTCCGGAAAGCGTAATTGCCGGAACAATCGGCGGTTTCGATTGCGAAAGGAACCGTATCAATGAGCGGATTATAATTTTCAGGGAGCAGGGTAACTTGGGCATAGGGCGCAGGATTACCACGGAGGTCCACGACCCGGCCCTTTATGAAACCGTTGGTGGTTTCAATAGTTCCGCCGCCGGCGGGATTCACATTTGAACATTTTGCAATGATAAAAAGCATAGAGACAAGTGAAGCCGCTAGTATGCGTATCAAGGTATTCATGAATTCTCCCTGTCAGGAGCGCTTAAAGGAAACACCTGGATATTTAGTTGAAATACCCGTCCGCCGTTCTCTCCACGGCTGTTTGCCAGTTTGATCAAGGATGTACGGAATTGCTGCACATATGCCTGAATTTCGGGCATGGTTTTCTCATCAACACACATCGTTACCGTAGAGATTTCCCGTTCCTGCTTGGGGAAGCGTTGAATCGCTTCGCCTGCCAGCCTGATCATTTCGCGTTGGTAATTTTCAACCACGAATGAGTGCCAGTTTTGGCCTGTCGTCAGATTTGTCGTCGTCGTGTGATAACGGCCGTCGTTTTCCCGTGCGATAACGCCGAGTGATTCGAGCAGGTTAACCGCACGTTTCGCTTCATTCGGAGAAATGGCAGGCATGCACTGGGCAGCGAGGGATCGGTAATCCCCGGCGAAGGGAATGCAGTTGATTATCGACCAGACGGCGGAATAGTACCATTTACGGAAAAATTCATACTGACCGATATCAAGCTTTCTGGCGCTAACCGGCGAACAGGTAAACAGTTTATCGAAAAAGAGCTTGCGCTGTTGATCAGTTTTGGCTTTCGCGAAATAAACCAGCATTTCGAAATATGCTGCCTCATCCTTGCTGAGTTTCAATAATTTTGCGAAAAGATTGATTTTTTTTATGGCTATGTGGCGATCGCCGTGAAGCACTTTTACGATAAAGCTCGAATCCATGTCGACATGGTTACCGATAAACCGGTATGAAAAGAACGGACTGTTCTTTTTTTTATCTAGATAGTAATCCCGAAGAAAATCGCGATAATCAAGGTACGTGAAGATATTGACCATAAATCTCCGGAGCGTATCGATCTTTGCCTGCCGCATACGGCAGCGATAAGGATCATGGTGAAATTATCATACAATATATTAATTGTTTTTTAAGGTCATGGGGAAAAAAAAGCTTGAATCAGGAAAACCGGGGACATAATTGTCATCGGCATCGTTTTTACTATTCCAAGACAAGTGATGCTCAAGGGGGATGTTTGTAACCCGTTTATACCGCAGGCATTCATGATGATGAGATCCGCGTCGAATGGTGCGCGATTTCCGTTTCTTTTACGCGCCTTTGCGCGGCTCCGACCGGGGACTGCAACAACATGGGAGCGTTGCATTGGTGCGCCACAGAACGCGCGTTTCGCGCGGCCAAGTGCCGGGGTCGGCAAGACTGGTGCTCCCACCTGAGCAGCAACAAGATTTTACCACCGCCCCCCGGCGACCCGGACCCGGACATCGGACCTGAGGAAAATCGGAAAGCGTCCATTTAATGTGAAATCATACTCATTAATTAAATGGCCTTCTATTTATAATGCTTAATTAAAAGGTACTTTCCGGATTTAATGTGAATAGCTTCACGTTTTAAATTGATTTACCCCGCCGCACCGTAGTATTATTGTACTATATTTGAGTTGAGGAGCATAATGGCGAATTCGGATACTGTATTTTCCCGGTTTCTCCGCTATGGGAACGCCATCGCCCGCCTGAAAACCTGCGCCGTCATGCGGGTCCGCGTGGGGGGCGTCGTTGTGTGCCGGTGCGGAGCGGCGGCATGAGACGATCGAGTCTGCGGACGCGCATCGTCCTCTCCTTTCTGCTCCTCATCGTCCTCTTTGGAACGCTCATTGCGCTCCTCGGGTACTGGGCGATTCGCACGAGCCTGATCGATCGCGCGCAGAAGCAGATGCGCTACAACCTCGCGGCCGCCCGCTCGGTCTACGATAACGAACTCGAAAGCATGGCACGCTCCTTCGGAATGCTCGGCAGCATCCGCGATCCCGCAAAAATCAAGGCCGGTCTTAACCTGGATTACCTGTACGTGGTCGAACGGGCCGATTCCGCCTCGGCGGCCAGTCCGCTCGTGCGGCAGGCGTTTCACGGCAATGCCGGAAGCGGAACGAGGATCATCGACAGCGCCGAACTCAAAGGCATCAGCGAGCAGCTGTTTGAAAAATCGGTCATCGCCGTCAGGCCGACTCCCCGTGCGGCTCCCTCCTCGGTGAGCGTTTTAACCGGCGCCATGGCGATCGAGTGCGCGGCCCCGATTTTCGATTCCACCGGGGTGGTCGCGCGCGTCGTTTACGGAGGCAAGGTGATCAATCGCTTCGGCGACCTTGTCGGGCGCATCCACCGCATGGTGTTCGAGGACCGGCTCTACGACGCGAAGCCGGTGGGAACGGTCACTATTTTCCAGGACGATATCCGGATCGCCACCAATGTGCTCGACCGCGACGGCGAGCCCGCCATCGGGACGAGGATGTCGGCGGTTGTTTACGACCGCGTCGTGCGGGGAGGCATGCCGTGGTACTCGCGCGCCTTTGTCGTCACCGACTGGTACCTGACCGCCTACGAACCCATCCGCGATGTCACCGGGCGGATCGTCGGCGTTCTCTACGTCGGCGCGCTCGAAGCGCCTCTGCGCGATACGATCCGTTCCTACGCCCTCATGTTCCTGATCATCATCACCGGCTGCACCATCCTGGCGCTCGTCCTGACGCTCGTCCTGGCGGGAAGCATCGCACGACCCCTTACCCGGCTTGTCAAGGCGACGGCGAGCCTGGCCGACGGCGACCTCTCGTTGCGTGCGCCGGACCGGGACGGCCTGCGGGAGATTCACGAACTCACCGCCTCCTTCAACGAAATGGCCGACAAGCTTAACCGTCGCGATGCCGCCCTCCGCAGTACCAACGAAGAGCTCGCCTTACTCAACAAGAGGTATATCGACCTTGTCGGCATGGTTTCGCACGAACTGAAGGGCATCCTCTCCTCGACCATGCTCAATACGTGCAGCGTCCGGGACGGCTACTTCGGCGCGCTGAACGAGGCGCAGGCGAAGGCGATGTCGTCGGTGGCGCGCAACCTCGACTACTTCGACATGACCGTGAAGAATTTCCTCAACCTCGGCCGCATCGAAAAGGACGAGCTTTCGCCCGTCCTCGCCGAAGTGAAGCTCAAGGAGGACGTGGTCGACGAATCGGTGGCCGTTTTTGCCCGTCAGGCGCAGGATCGGAATATGACGATCGAGAACCGGATCTCTCCGGCCATGGTCGTGACGGCCGACGGCGCCATGCTCCTCATGGTGGTGAACAACCTCATCGGCAATGCGGTCAAGTACGGCGCGGAAAACGGGACGATCCGGATCGGCGCGAACCACCTGGACGCCGCGGTGGCGGTCGAGGTGTATAACGACGGGCGGCCATTGACCGACGAAGAAGAGGCGAAGCTTTTCAAGCGCTTCTCCCGCCTCGAAGCGTCGCCCGAGGCACTCCGCGTGCGCGGTACCGGGCTCGGGCTTTTCATCAGCCGCCGGATCGTGGAGCGGCACGGCGGGAACATCCGTCACGAATCCCGCGAAAAGGGCAATGCATTCATCTTTTCCCTGCCGGTCGGGCAGCTGCCGAAGTAGTATGCCGTAAGCTTCTTCCGGCAGGGGAAGCGGACGATAGACAGACGATAGAGTGTAAAGATAATCAACAAGCAAGGGAGCGAATCCATGTGTGACGACTGTTCCTGCAACGCAACCGCTGAGGTGTCCGAGGAGCATATGCTCGAACACCTCGAAGGGATGCTCGATGAGTACCGGGGAAAACCCGGGGCCCTGATTCCGGTCCTCCAGACCGCCCAGACGATGTTCGGCTACCTGCCGCAGAAGGCCCTGCGCCGGATAGCCGTTGCGCTCGACAAGCCCTTCAGCGAAGTCGCCGGCGTCGTCGGTTTCTACTCCTTTTTCTCCACCGTGCCGCGCGGCAAATACCTGGTCCGCGTCTGCCTGGGGACGGCCTGCTACGTCCGGGGCGGCCAGCAGGTTCTCGATGCGGTCAGGAAAAACCTCGGCATCGACGTGGGCCAGACCACGCCGGACCGGCTCTTTTCGATCGGCGTGGGCCGCTGCTTCGGCGCCTGCGGCCTCGCGCCGGTCCTCATGGTAAACGACGACGTGCACCAGCGCGTCAAACCCGCCCGCATCAATGAACTGCTCAACGTTTACCGGGCGAAGGAACACGCGGACGCGGAGGCGAAAAAATAATGACGACCACGACCATACTCAGGACTCCCGCCGATCTTTCGGCATGCGCCGCACGGAAAGTCGCCGAGGAGGCGGCGCTGCGAAGCAGGGTTCCCTGCCGGATACTCATCTGCATGGGGGGCGGCTGCATCGCCTCCGGCTCGGCGAAGCTCCAGGAGGCGCTTGCGCAGGAACTTACAAAACAGAATGCCGACCGTCTCGCCGTGGTGCGGCCGACCGGCTGTCTCGGACCGTGCGCCAGGGGCCCGGTGCTCGTCATCGAGCCGGACGGCACGTTCTACCAGAATGTCGCACCCGCCGATGCCGCGGAGATCGTTTCCTCGCACATCATCGGCAAGAAACCGGTCGAACGCCTGCTCGATAAGAATGCGGCGACCGGCGCGGTCAACGAAAAAATGGTCGACGTGGAATTTTTCAGGCGGCAGACCAAGATCGTCCTCGCCAATTGCGGCGTCATCGATCCCCTTTCCATCGAAGAGTACATCGGCCGCGAGGGCTATGCCGGGCTTTCCAAAGTCCTCTCCGGCATGAAGCCCGACGAGGTGGTCGACGAGATGAAGAGGAGCGGGCTGCGCGGCCGCGGGGGCGCGGGTTTTTCGACCGGCCTCAAGTGGAGTTTCACCCGTAAATCGCCGGGCGAGGTCAAATACGTCCTCTGTAACGCCGACGAGGGCGACCCCGGCGCGTTCATGGACCGCAGCGTCCTCGAGGGCGACCCGCACAGCGTGATCGAAGGCATGGCCGTGGCGGCCTACGCCGTGGGCGCGCGGAAGGGCTATGTTTACGTGCGCGCCGAATATCCGCTCGCGGTCGAACGCCTCGGCATTGCCATAACGCAGGCGCGCGAATACGGGCTCCTCGGGGCCGACATCCTGGGAAGCGGCTTTACTTTCGATCTTGAAATCCGCATGGGGTCGGGCGCCTTCGTCTGCGGCGAAGAGACCGCGCTCATGACCTCCATTGAGGGCAACCGAGGCGAGCCGCGCCCGCGCCCGCCCTTCCCGGCCCAGAAGGGGCTGTGGGGCAAACCCTCGGTACTTAACAATGTCGAGACCTACGCCAACGTTCCCGCCATCATGCGCAAAGGCGCGGCATGGTACGCATCATACGGCACCGAAAAGAGCAAGGGCACCAAGGTCTTCGCCCTGGCCGGCGCGGTCAACAATACCGGCCTGGTCGAGGTGCCGGTAGGCACGCCGCTCGGCGAGCTCCTGTACGACGTCGGCGGCGGCATCGTCGGCAACAAGGCGTTCAAGGCCGCGCAGATCGGCGGCCCGTCGGGCGGCTGCATTCCGCGGCAGCACCTCAACGTCGCGCTCGACTACGAGTCCCTGAACGAACTCGGGGCGATCATGGGGTCGGGCGGCCTCATCGTGATGGACGAGGACTCCTGCATGGTCGACGTGGCGCGTTTCTTTCTCGAATTTGTCCAGGACGAGTCGTGCGGCAAATGCGTGCCCTGCCGTGTCGGCACCAAGCGCATGCTCGAAATCCTCGAACGCATCTGCTCCGGCAAGGGCGTCCAGGGCGACATCGAGAAGCTCATCGCGCTCGGTGAACAGATCCGCGAAACCGCGCTGTGCGGCCTGGGCCAGACCGCGCCCAACCCGGTGCTCTCCACCATCCGTCATTTTCGCCACGAGTACGAGGCGCACATTCTCGACAAGCATTGCGAAGCCGGAGCCTGCGCCGGCCTGGTGCGTGCGCCCTGCCAGAGCGCCTGCCCGGCGTCGGTCGATATTCCGGGCTTCGTTTCGCTGGTCGGCGAAAAACGCTATGCCGAGGCCCTGCGCCTCCACCGGGAGCGCAACCCGTTCGCCTCGGTCTGCGCCCGCGTCTGCTTCCATACCTGCGAGGCAAAGTGCCGCCGCGCCTCGCTCGACGATTCGGTATCGATCCGCGCGGTCAAGCGGTTCATGGTCGACCAGGAGGTGACCATCCAGGTGCCTGAGGTGCGCGAATCGCCGGCCAACGCGGCCCGCAAGGTCGCGGTCATCGGCGCCGGCCCGGCCGGACTCTCCTGCGCCTACTTCCTGGCCCGGCTCGGCTACCGGCCGACCGTTTTCGAGGCCGAACCCCGACCGGGCGGCATGCTCGTCCAGACCATCCCGAGTTACCGGCTTCCCCGGGAAATCCTCGCCCGCGAAGTTCGTATGATCGAGCGGCTGGGCGTGGAAATCGTCACCGGCATGCGGCTGGGCCGCGACATTACCCTTGCCGGACTCAAATCGGGCGGCTACGAGGCGGTGTTCCTGGGCGTCGGCGCGCAGGAACCGGTGAAGCTCGGCATTCCGGGCGAGGATGCGGCAGGCGTCGTGGATGCGCTCGCCTTCCTGCGCCAGTACAACCTCCGCGGATCCGTACCGGTCGGTAAAGAGGTCGTCGTGGTCGGCGGCGGCAATGCGGCGATCGACGCCGCGCGCACCGCCATCCGTCTCGGTGCGAAAAGCGTCACGATCGTCTATCGCCGCACCCGTGAAGAGATGCCCGCCTATGCCGAGGAGATCGAGGAGGCGAAGGCCGACGGGGTGAAGCTGAAGCTCCTCACCGCGCCCGTCGAGGTGGTCATCGGCAGCGAGCGCACGGTCGGGCTCAAGTGCCGTTCCATGACCCTGGGTGCGTTCGATGCATCGGGCCGGCGCCGGCCGGAGGTCTCCCTGGAGACCGAATTCATCATGCCCTGCGACCAGATCATCGCCGCCATAGGCCAGCGCGTGGAGAGTCACGAGATCTTCGACACCACTCCGCTAGCTTTGACGGCCGGGAAAACCGTGGCGATCGACCGTGCCTCGGGCGTCACCTCGGTGGAGTGGATCTTTTCGGGAGGCGATGCCGTCACCGGGGCGGCCTCGGTGGTCGAGGCGATTGCCGCCGGTGAACTTGCCGCGATCGGGATCGACACCTACCTTGCCGGGGAGTCGCACGCCTTCTGGCGCACGAACAAGGAGGTCCAGACGAGCTTCGATCCGGACGCCGACCCCGTGCCCTTTGCGCGTGAAAAACCGCCGGTGATCGCCGTCGACCGGCGAAGGAACAACTTCGACGAGGTGGAGCAGGGGTGGACCGAGGGCGTCGCCCTCCGCCAGGCCAGGCGCTGCCTGCGCTGCGATTATGGGAAAACCGTCAGTACCGAAAGGAGTGCATAATGGTTACCTGTACGATAGATGCCGTTGCCGTGACCGTTCCGGACGGCACCATGGTTCTCGATGCCGCGAAGAAGGCGGGCATCGCCATTCCGACCCTCTGCTTCCTCGAAGGGTTCGAGCCGCTCGGCGCCTGCCGGGTCTGCATGGTGGAGGTCGAGGGCGCCAAGTCGCTCGCCGCCGCCTGCTCGCTTCCGGTCGGTGAAGGGATGAAGGTCCATACCAACACGAGGCGCGTGCGTGAAGCGCGGCGCACCGTGGTGGAGCTCCTGCTGTCGGAACACGACGGCAACTGCCAGACCTGCGAGCGCAACGAGGACTGCGAACTCCAGCGACTCTCGTACGAGCTCGGCATCCGCACCTTGCGTTACGAGGGCGAAAAAACCATGGCCTCGATCGACAGCTCGACGCCGGCGCTCGTGCGCGACAACTCGAAGTGCATCAAGTGCCGCCGGTGTGTCACCGTCTGTACGCAGGTGCAGGGCGTGGGCGCTCTTTTCCCGCAGAAGCGCGGATTCGCGACGGTCATCGGTCCGGCCTTTACGCTCGGACTCGCGGAGGTGAGCTGCGTCCAGTGCGGGCAGTGCGCGGCCGTGTGTCCGGTCGGCGCCATCGTCGAAAACAGCCATATCGAACGGGTATGGACGGCGCTCGAGGACACTTCGAAAACCGTGGTGGTCCAGACCGCTCCCGCGGTGCGTGCGGCGCTCGGCGAGTGCTTCGGCCTTCCGGCCGGGACGCTTGTCACCGGGAAGATGTACGCGGCGCTGCGCCGTCTCGGCTTCGACAATATCTTCGATACGAACTTTACCGCCGACCTCACCATCATCGAAGAGGGCATGGAACTCCTTGACCGGCTGAAAAGCGCGCTCAAGGAGGGGAAACAGGTGGCGCTTCCCCAGTTCACGAGCTGCTCGCCGGGCTGGATCAAGTACATGGAGACCTTTTATCCGGAATATCTGCCGAATCTTTCCACCTGCAAGTCGCCGCAGCAGATGTTCGGCGCCGTGGCGAAGACCTACTGGGCGGCGAAGGTCGGCAAGAAACCGGAAGACATCTACGTGGTCTCGGTCATGCCGTGCACGGCCAAGAAATTCGAGGCCGACCGGCCGGAGATGGATTCGAGCGGCGCCCGCGACGTGGACGCGGTCCTGACAACGCGCGAGCTCGCCCGCATGATCAAGCAGGCGGGCATCAATTTTACCGGGCTTCCCGATGAGGAGGTCGACCAGATTCTCGGCGTCTCCTCGGGTGCCGCTGATATCTTCGCCAACACCGGCGGCGTCATGGAGGCGGCGCTGCGCACCGCCTACGAGATCGTGACCGGCAGGGAGCTGCCGTTCGACGGCCTTCACGTGAACCAGCTCGCCGGGCTCACCGGGGTGAAGGAGATCTCGCTGACCATTACCGGCACCGTGCCGGAATGGTCGTTCCTCGAAGGCGCAACGGTCAACCTTGCCGTGGCGCACGGCCTCGGCAATGCGCGGTCCGTGGTCGAATCGATGAAGTCGGGGGCAAAATCGTACCACTTCGTCGAGGTGATGACCTGTCCGGGCGGTTGCATCGGCGGGGGAGGACAGCCGCGCCTCACGACAAACGAGAAGCGTACGGCGCGCATCGGTGCTATTTACAAAGAAGATAGGAGCAAGAAGCTGCGCAAATCGCACGAGAATCCGAAGATCAAGCAGATCTACGCCGAATTCCTCGACGTGCCGCTCGGCGAGAAGTCGCACCATCTCCTGCACACCACCTATGTTAAGAGGGAGAAGATATAGTCGCCCGCCCCTCTTCGGCAGCGAGCCGGGGGGGCGCACCATGCGCCGATGCCGGATAATTCCAATGGAGGGAGTTCAATGGAAAAGATACTTGTCGTCGACGACGACACGGACCTGGTCGATGCAACCGTAAACCTGCTTACCGCGAAGGGGTACGCCGCGACCGGGGCGCACAGCGGCGAAGAGGGGTTCGCAATGGCAAAGGCGGAGAGCCCCGACCTCATGCTCCTCGACGTCATGATGGCCACCGACGGCGAGGGGTTCGAGATCGCCCGCAGGCTCAAGGCCGACCCGGCCACGAAAACCATCCCGGTGATCATCGTCACCGGGATCCGCAGCGCCAAGGGACTGCCCTTCGGGTTCGAACCCGACGACGACTGGTTGCCGGTCAAGGCGGTGCTCGAAAAGCCGGTGAAGCCGGACGAACTGTTGAGGGCGGTGGAAGCGGCGTTGAAAAAACAGGAATAAAAGGGAGGTTACATTTTGAAGGGGAAGCCGCACGGCGGCTTCCCCTTCGACGGTCGCTCAGAGATCCTCTCCGACCGACTGGCCGTAGAGTTTTCGCATTCCGGTCTTCATCTGTTCCGCGGCCTGGTCAAGCCTGGACTTGGCCTCGGCTATAAGCTTGTTGAGCTCCTGGGTAGTCGCTTTTTCATGCTCGGGAAGGCTTTCCCGCACCTCCTTGACGATATCCTCGATCCGCTGCTTGGCCTCCCTGGTCATCTCCTGGATTTTTTCTCCGGCGATGTCGGCGGGGGTTTCCCCTTTTTTATTCCGTAACTTTGTTGCCGCAACGGCTACTCCGACCGCCCCGACGGCGGAACCGGCAATGATCGGCCACAGATGATTACGATGTTTCATACGATCCTCCTCGTTGGAATATGCGGAACCGCGGGCATTCACTGTCATAAAGAGCCGCAAATCGTGTGCCGGGAGAGAAGATGATGACAAGATCAGGTCGAATTTTTGTTACCGGTCGGGTGGGGGAACCCGCGAAGCGAGGTTCCCCCACCCGACCGGTAACTTGACTTTTTAAAAAACAACCCTGGCGGTAATCTAATTCTTCTTCAGCAAGAAATACTCCTTCATCGGTTCAAAATAAAACTCCTTCCACCCCTTTTCATACTCCTCGCCGGTACCCTCCGGCAGGCTTTTGTGGGTTAAGGTCAGCACCGTTCGCCCCTTTTCTTCGCGGAGGGCAATCTCCACGACCGAGTCGGCATCGTCATCCTCGAACTCGGTCGTCCGCCAGGACTGCACGATTTTTTCGTTTTTCACGAGCTCAAGAATTTTGCCCGTGATGTACCCGTCCCAGGCCATGAAGCTGCCGCCGACGCTGCCGTCGATCTTTGCCCGGCTTCCGGTGAAGGCCGCATGGGTTTTGCCGCTCAGGTAGGCCTCGTAAATTTTATCGGGAAGTGCATCCACCGTGGTACTGATCGAGAATTCGTCGGGCATCGCTTTCTCCTTTGAAGTGGTTATCAGGCGACCGTTACCAGTTTTTCCTTATATACTTCCTGCACCGCGGCGAGGAGCGCGACGCCTTCCTTGAACGGCTTCTGGAAGGTTTTGCGGCCGGTGATGAGTCCCATGCCGCCCGCCCGTTTATTGATCACCGCGGCCCGCACCGCTTCGGAAAGGTCGCTCCCGCCCGATGCTCCGCCGGAATTGATGAGGCCGACCCGGCCCATGTAGCAATTGACTACCTGGTAGCGGGTCTGGTCGATCGGATGGCCGTTGGTCAGTTTTTTGTAGACCGCGGGCAGCGTTTTGCCGAAGTTGAGCGCCGCGAAACCACCGTTGGTCTTCGGCTGTTTTTGCTTGACGATATCCGCCCCGATGGAGACCCCGAGGTGGTTTGCCTGGCCGGTCAGGTCCGCGGCGGTATGGTAATCCGCGCCGGCGGTCATGAACGCCTTGTTGCGGAGGTAGCACCAGAGCACGGTAAAGAGCCCGAGCGAGTGCGCCTCCTCGAACGCCCGCGCGACCTCCTCGATCTGCCGTCTCGACTCGGGCGATCCGAAGTACACGGTGGCGCCCACACCCACGGCACCGAGGTTGAACGCCTGGCGCACCGAACCGAAAAATCGCTCGTCGAAGGTGTTCGGGTAGCTCAGAAGCTCGTTGTGATTCAGCTTGGCAATGAAGGGGATCTTGTGGGCGTAAACGCGCGCCACCGCGCCCAGGACGCCGATGCTCGAGGCGACGGCGTTACACCCCCCTTCGAGGGCGAGTTCCGCGATTCCCTTCGGGTCGAAGTAGAGCGGATTCGGCGAAAAGGAGGCGCCGGCCGAGTGCTCGATCCCCTGGTCGACGGGAAGGATGGAGAGGTACCCGGTTCCGCCCAGGTTCCCGCTGTTGAACAGCAGCTGAAGGTTGCGCATCACGACCGGCGACCGGTCGGTCGAGGCCGTGATGCGCTCCACGAAATCGAATCCCGGCAGGTAGAGCAGCTCCTTGGGGACCATGGTGCAGACGTGTTCGAGAAGACTCGTCGCCTCATTTCCCAGAAGCTCGGAAATTGTATCTGAAGTCATGGACCCCTCCCCGCCGGCAGACCGGGCAACGGTACTGGCGGCTGCCCTTAAAAGTTAAGTGAAATTGCGGCATTCCCCGTAAAATAGGTAAACGGTTTTCCGCTCTCGAATGCATCCAGCACGACGTTAAATACCGGGAACAGGTCGAGCGTGATGTAACGGGAGCTGCCGATGGAGATCCCCGCTCCCGCCGAAGCCCCCCAGCGACCGATCCACGGTCCCTCTTCGCTGCCCACGGCCCCTCCGGTGACGAACCCGTTTTTCATCTCGGTGATATAGAGTCCGAAGCCGCCCTGCCCGAAGACGTTGATCGGGCTTTCACGGAAATCGGTGCGCACCCGCAAAGAGGGAATAGCCTCCCAGATCGTCTGGTTGAAATCGATATCCCGCGGAAACCACCGATTATACGCCCCTCGGATGCCCACGCCGAGGTTATCCATGACCCAGATGAAATCGTTGCTCGCCAGGGTAAATCCGGAATGCCAGTTGTTGAAATCGGCCCCCGTCGGCCATGATATTCCTCCATCGACTCCGACGGTGAGCTGCTGGGCCGACACCCCTCCGGCGAATGCAAGAAAAAACGCCGGAACGACTAATCGTAGTATTTTCATTTTGAAGTTCATACCTTCCTCCCGACATGAGTGTACTGAACGCTACGGCAAATTTGCGACCGGACAACCCGGCCCGTTCTTTATTGAAAATCTTTGTCACATACGAACTCCCGGCGGAGTGTTGTCGAAAACTCGGAAAGTTTCTCGATCGAGTCCTGGGACAGGGTTCGCACCGCCTCGCGAAGCGACATGCCTCCCGCTCCAACGGAGAGCTCCGGCGCGAGTTCCGCGAGGGGCAGGGCCACATAGGGATGGTTCAGAATATCCGGACCGACCATCGCGTTCCCAGGAACGCCCCCCGGGTCACCCCGGCAGGCGAGAAGATCGAGATCGATCGTGCGGGCGGCGAACTTGTCGCCGGTCCGCACTCGCCCGAGGTCGGCCTCGATCCTTGCCAGGACCTCGGTACGCAGGCGCCCTTCCGAGAGGGCGGTCTCGACCATGACCGCGCAGTTGTAAAACATGGGCTGCTCGGGCCGGTTCTCGGCCGGGCTCCGGTAGACGCTGGAAACGCTGCGAATCCGGGTATACTTTGCGAGCATCCCGATCGATTTGCGGACGTTTTCGGAAGGACGGATGTTGGATCCGATGCCGATGATCGCCTCCATCACTCCTCCTTCCTCCGCTCCCGCGTGATCTCGACCGCCACGCTTCGCGCAAAGCGGAGCGCCGACGGTTTTTCGACCGCGACCTGGACCCGCATGACCGACGCCTCGCCGAGGCAGAGCTCGGCCACCGCCTCGGCGAGCGCCTCGATGAGATAAAACTTCGAACTCTCGACGAGTGCGAGAATCTTCTTCTTTACCGCGCGGTAGTCGACCGAATCCTCGACCCGGTCGCTTCGCCCCGCCCTGGCCAGGTCCGCATGGAGCGAGACGCTCAGCAGGACGTCCTGCTTCTCGCGACGCTCCTCTTCGTTAAGTCCGATGATGCAGCGCGCGGCAAGGTCGCGGATGATCAGGCGGTCCATGCGCGGCCCCCTTCGAGATGCTGCCCGCCGTCGACATACAGCACCTGCCCGGTGATATAGCGGTTCTTGAGGAGAAAGACGACCGCCCGGGCGATATCGCGCGGATCGCCGTGTCGTTTGAGCGGCACCGTTTTGGTCTGCCGTTCGAGGTAATCGAGGTTTTCGCCCGGCGGGGGCAGGATCCACCCCGGCGCGACCGCATTTACCCGTGCATCGGGCGCGAATTCGAGCGCCATCATGCCGGTGAGGAGCGCGAGCGCGTGCTTGCTCATGATGTACCCCACATGCGACCAGTCGTAACCCGAAATGCGGCTATCGAGAATCGTGATGATATTCCCCTTCCGTTCCACCCGGAAAAACTCACGGCTCAGGATGAGCGGAACCCAGGCGTTGACCACCATATGGTCGGTCAGGTCCGCGAGCCCGAGATTCTCGATTGTCTGGGTAGTGAACGAGGCGGCGCTGTTGATGATCCCGTCGAGCTTTCCCGCAAGCTCCTTCGCCCGCCCGATGATCCGGGCCGCGTTCGACCCGTTGTCGAAGTCGGCCTGGAGCGGCCAGGCGCCGACACCGCGTTCCCGCAGTTCGCTGCAGAGCGCTTCGGCTTCCTGGCCAGAATTCCGGTAGTGCACGACCACGTTCGCGCCCTCGTCCGCCAGGGCCATCGCGATTTCCCGGCCGATTCGCCGCGCCGCCCCGGTGATGAGCATGGTCATGGATTTAAGGCTCCTGCCCGGAAGTTCGGGACGACTGTCGCTGCTCGCTATCTTTTCCATAACCCTGTTGATCTTTGCCGCAAGGATGAAATCGTTCCGCGACAGCCCCCCCGCCTTGTGCGTGGAGAGCCGGACGCGGATATTCTTATAGCTCAGGGAGAGGTCGGGATGATGGCCCTGCGCTTCGGCAAGGCGGGCGACCGCATTGGCAAATCCCATGACCTCGCTGAAATCGGCGAAGCTGAACTCCCCCTCGATCTCCTTCTCCTGCATCGACCATCCGGGAATTTCCCTGAGCAGGCTCTGCCGCTCGTCGGTCGGCAGGAGGCATTCGTTTTCCGGTCCGCACTGCATCGTCGCCAGAATCATGAGGTTCTCTCCCGTTTCAAATAATCGCCCCCTGGAGACTCGTGCGGGTAATCATTTCACCTTTCTGGATCAGCTTGCGTGCGAGGGAGACCTGATTCCACACGTTGCACATGAGCGCTCCCCGCACCCGCCCGTTACGCAGATAGTACACGACCCCGGTGTCATTTTCCTTCTGCCAATCGGCATAGGTTTCGAGTGAACTGTCGATTTCGCCGACCGCCTCATAGCCGAATTCGAAGAGGTCGGAGAAAAAGTAGGGCATGTAGGTGTAGGGCTCGTGCGCTCCGGCCATATTCCGGCCCGCCCATTTCCCCTGGTTGAAGGCGTTATCCCAGTGCTCCACCCGCATCGCCTGCCCGAGCGTCGGGTAGGGGAAGAGCGCATTGTCGCCGGCCGCATAGATGTCGGGCTGCGAGGTCTGGAGGTAGCCGTTGACCACGATGCCGTTCCCGGTCTCGATGCCCGAAGAACGGGCAAGTTTGATTTCGGGCATCGCGCCGATGCCCATGACCACGATATCCGACTGGATCCGTTTGCCGCTTTCGGTAATCGTCATGAACAGGTCGCCCCGCTTCGCGATCGCCGCGGGTTTTTCTTCGCAGATGATGCGTACCCCGTTATCCTCGTAGCGCTGCTGGATCGCGCGGCCGAGATAGTCGGGGAAGATGTGGTGGCAGAGCGTGGGTCCGGGGAACACCATGGTGACGTTCACCTTGTTTATCGTCAATGCCGCCGCGAGCTCGGAACCGATGAATCCGCCGCCGATCACCACCGCCGACTTCCCCGGCGACGCCTGGCTTCTTATCTTGAGGTAGTCGTCGAGGGAGCGGTAGTAGCACGTGCCTTCGAGTGCGGCTCCGGAGATGGCCAGAATTTTCGGCCGTGCGCCCGTAGCAAGGAGCAGCTTTTCGTAGCCGAAACACTGTCCTTTTTCGGTCGTGATTTTTTTCTGCCGCGGATCGATGGCATTGACCGCGACCCCGAGCATGAGGGTCACCCCGTTGTCATCGTAGAAATCCTGCGGATGGATGAAAATCTCGCCAAGTTTCTTCTTGCCGAACCACAGCTTTTTGCTCAGCGGCGGCCGATCGTAGGGAAGGTGCTTCTCGTTCCCGATAAGAAGGATGGTTCCGTTCGAATCCGATTCCCGGATGCCGGTAACGGCCGATGCACCCGCCAGACCTCCCCCGATGATGATATACGTAAAATTCCGTTCTTCCATTCTGGTAATCCCCTCTCGGCGCGTGGCCGCCTTTCAAGAATCGGACCTTTCGCTCCTGCCGCGGACCGGTGTCCGCCGTGTGAAAAGATCTAACAGTCCGCTTTCCTCAAATGAGCAAACCCTATACCACCATGACGATCCGGGCGGCGCAGCCGTTTCTGCGGATGATTTTTTAAAGTGGCGGGAGGATTCCGGGGAGGAAGTCGAAATAGGATGCGGGATTCCTATTTTAGAAATAATATTTCCGGCATTGCAAAAACGGATAACCTGTTAATTCAAGGGGCGTTATCAGGGAGCCGGGCCCGATAAGGTCCTGCGCGTGAGGCGGCACGCCGGTTGCAGTGCTTCCATGGTTTTCAGGAAAGCTCACTATAGTATATTCTCCATCATAAACCCATAGAGGAGACTACCCATGCCTTTCACCAGAACCCCTTCGCCCGGGGAGCCGCTAACTCTCGAAGAACTCAATAAGATCGACGCCTACTGGCGCGCGACGCTCTACCTGTGCGCCGGCATGATCTTCCTGCGCGACAACCCCCTGGTCCGCAAGCCGCTCGTCATCGAGCACATCAAGGAGCGGCTGCTCGGCCACTGGGGGTCCGATCCGGGGCAGTCGCTGGTGTGGGTTCACTGCAATCGGCTTATCAATAAGTACGACCTTTCCATGCTGTTCATCTCGGGTCCCGGCCACGGGGCGCCGGCCATGCTCGCCAACGCCTACCTCGAAGGCACCTATTCCGAGGTGTATCCCGACAAGAGCGAGGATGAGGCGGGCATGCGGAATTTTTTCCGCCAGTTTTCCTTTCCGGGTGGCATAGGCAGCCACTGCACGCCCGAAACGCCGGGCTCGATCCATGAGGGCGGCGAACTCGGGTACAGCCTGTCGCACGCGTTCGGCGCCGCGTTCGACAATCCGGATCTCATCGTGGCCGCCGTGGTGGGAGACGGCGAGGCGGAGACCGGTCCGCTCGCCACCTCCTGGCACTCCAACAAGTTCCTGAACCCGCTCCGCGACGGCGCGGTACTGCCGATCCTCCATCTCAACGGGTACAAAATCGCCAACCCCACGGTGCTGGCCCGGATCACTCCCGAGGAGCTCGAATGGCTCTTCAAAGGCTACGGCTACCGGCCCTACGTGGTCGAAGGCGCCGACCCGTTCGAAGTACATCAGTCGATGGCCCTGACGCTGGAGCGTGCCGTTGCCGATATCAGGAGTATTCAGGCGCGCGCGCGGACGAGCGGTGTCTCCGGGTATCCGCAGTGGCCCATGATCGTGCTCCGCACGCCCAAGGGCTGGACCGGGCCCGGTACGGTCGACGGACATAAGGTGGAGGGTTCCTGGCGGTCGCATCAGGTGCCGATCCAGGTCCGGGACAATCCCGGCCACCTGAAGATCCTCGAAGAGTGGCTGCACAGCTACAAGCCCGAAGAGCTGTTCGATGCCTCGGGTGCCCTGGTCGCCGAACTGAAGATGCTCGCGCCGAAGGGCAAGCGACGGATGAGCGCCAACCCGATCGCCAATGCGGGGCTCATCCGCAAGGCGCTCCGACTCCCGGACATGCGCGACTACGCGGTGGCGATTCCGGCCAGGGGCGTGCTCCGGGCGGAGAATACCGGCGTGTTCGGGCGCTACCTGCGCGATCTCATGCGCGACAATCCGACGAATTTCCGCCTCTTCGGACCCGACGAGACCGCTTCGAACCGGCTGGCCGCGGTGTACGAGGTCACCAAGAAGACCTGGCTCGAAGAGCTGCGGCCCGAGGACGCCGACGGCGGCGAGTTGACGCGTGACGGCAGGGTCATGGAGCTCCTCTCCGAGCATACGCTCGAAGGGTGGCTCGAAGGCTACCTGCTTTCCGGACGCCATGGCCTCATCGCCTCCTACGAGGCGTTTATCCATGTCATCGCGTCCATGTTCAACCAGCATGCCAAGTGGCTCGAAAAGAGCGGCGAGGTTTCCTGGCGCGCCCCGGTTTCGTCCCTGAATATCCTCATAAGCTCGGTCGTCTGGCGGCAGGATCACAACGGCTTTTCCCACCAGGACCCCGGCTTCCTCGACCTCGTGGCCAACAAGCGGTCGAAAGTCACCCGCATCTACCTGCCGCCGGATGCCAACTGCCTCCTGTCGGTCATGCGTCACTGCCTCGAAAGCACCGATTATGTCAACGTGGTGGTGGCCGACAAGCAACCGCATCTCCAGTACCTCTCCATGGATGAGGCGGTCATTCACTGTACCAAGGGCGCGGGGATCTGGGAGTGGGCGAGCACCGACGCCGGGCAGGAACCGGACGCGGTGCTCGCCTGCGCCGGCGATGTCCTTACCGCCGAGGCGCTTGCCGCGGCGGCGCTGCTGCGGGAGTACCTGCCCGAACTCAGGCTTCGTTTCGTCAATGTGGTCGACCTCTTCTGCCTCGAACCGCAGACCGAGCACCCGCACGGCCTTTCGGACCGCGACTTCGAGAGTCTCTTCACCGCCGACAAACCGGTGGTGTTCAACTTTCACGGCTACCCGTGGCTGATCCACCGGCTTGCCTACCGCCGGGCCAACCATGCGAACCTGCATGTACGCGGCTACAAGGAGCACGGCAACATCAATACGCCGCTCGACCTCGCCATACGCAACCAGGTCGACCGGTTCAACCTCGCGATCGACATCATCGACCGGGCGGAACGGTTCCGCTCGAAAAGCGCCCATATAAAAGAGCTGCTGAAAAACCGGATCATCGAAAACATCGAATACGCAAAGGAACACGGCGTCGACAAGCCGGAAATTACCGGCTGGAAGTGGCCCGGGTGAGGATGACCCGGGCCACGGAAGCAATCTGAAACGAAAAGGCATCGGGTATGAAAGACGCCATACTGACGGTCAATGCCGGGTCGTCGAGCATAAAGTTCGCTCTCTTTTCATGCGGCGAGGCGCCGTCGCCCCTGCTGCGGGGAAAGATCGACCGCATCGGGCATCCCGGAACCGCGCTCTCCTACAGCGATCTGACGACCGGGAGGCAGAGCGGCCGGGCTCTCGAATCGCCGGACAAGAAGTCGGCCGGCGCGAGCCTTCTCGACTGGCTCGATAACCGTTGCGCCTTTGCGGGCATCCGGGCGATCGGTCACCGGGTGGTGTTCGGCATGGACTTCAGCGAGCCGCAGCTTGTGCAGCCGGACCTCTTGCGGCGGCTGCATGAATTTATCCTCTACGATCCGGACCACCTGCCCGGCGAGATCGAGCTCATCGAAATCATGGCCCGGGCGCACCCGGAAATTCCCCAGGTCGCCTGCTTCGATACCGCCTTTCACCGGACCCTCCCGCCGCGCGCGCGGCTTTTGCCCATCCCCCGGCGCTATGCTTCGCAGGGCGTGGTGCGATACGGGTTCCACGGTCTCTCCTGCGCCTTTCTCCTGGAGGAGCTCGCCCGCATCGCCGGGCCGTCGGCCGCCTCGGGCAGGATCATCCTGGCGCACCTCGGCAGCGGCGCGAGCCTGACCGCGGTGAAAAACGGCGCGTCGGTCGATACCACGATGGGCTTTACACCTGCGGCAGGGATACCCATGGCGACCCGGCCGGGCGACCTCGATCCCGGCGTCATCGCCTTCCTCCTGCGCAAGGAGCGGCTTTCGCCCGGGGCGTGCAACAACCTCATCAACCGCGAGTGCGGTCTTCTCGGCCTGTCGGAGACGAGCGGGGACATCCGCGACCTCCTCGATCGCGAGGGGACCGACGTGCGCGCCGCCGAGGCCGTGGAATCGTTCTGCTACGCAACCCGCAAGTCGATCGGCGGCCTGGCCGCCGGCCTGGGCGGGCTCGATACCCTGGTCTTTGCAGGCGGCATCGGCGAAAACGCGCCGGTCATCCGCTCGCGCATCTGTCGCGAGTGCGGCTTCCTCGGGCTCGAACTCGACGAAGAGGCGAACCGGTCGTCCGACGGCAGAATCTCACTGGTAACCAGCAGGGTTGCCGTTTACGTCATAAAAACCGATGAGGAGCGCATGATCGCGAAGAGCGTGAACCTTCTGGTGCCGCCTAGGGCAGGCGACCGGTCAGCGGCCCGAGCAGCAGGCCGATGACGAGGTAGATACCGCTCTGGATGAAGGTAATCGCGTGGTTCAGGATCCCGCTGAAGAGCAGGGCGATGAGGATGAAAAAACCGTACGGTTCGATCGCGGCGAGCCGTTCCTGGGCGCTCTCCGGCAGGAACGCCGTGAGTATTCTCGACCCGTCGAGCGGCGGGATCGGGATCAGGTTGAACGCACCCAGGATAATATTGATTTTTGCGAGAATCGACAGGATCGCCTCGATGGTGCCGCCCGCCTTCCCGGCGGTAAGCTGCAGGAGGAAAACGGCGATCGTCGCGATCAGGATATTGGTAGCGCATCCGGCAAGCGAAACGGCAACGAGGCCGAAGCGGGAGTGGCGCAGGGCGGCATAGTTGACCGGCACCGGTTTGGCCCACCCGAACCCGACGAGCAGCAGCGCGATGGAGCCGATCGGATCGAGGTGGGGGATCGGGTTGAGCGTCAGCCTGCCGTAGCGTTTCGCGGTATCGTCACCGAAGAGGAGCGCCATGGCCCCGTGCGCCACCTCGTGAACGATCACCGAATACAGCAGGATCGGCACCAGGAGGCAGAAAAGCAGGGGATCGTGCTGCAGGAGGTTGATGAGGCCCATGAGGTGCTCCCGGATGCCGGATGGTTACCGCAGGGGCACCCATGATGCAAAATAGCAAATGCCGTCGCCCTCTTCAATTTCGTAAAAAAGCTGGTTTCGCTTGAATTTCACTCTCCCATTAGTGACAGAGCGATAAAATTTGAGATATTTTCTCAAAATCAGCTTGTAGATCGACTATATTTGTAGTAAAATTTATTAAATTGTCGAATATTTCACAAAATGAGGTATATATGCTGATTGAATTTGAAGTCGGGAATTTTTTGTCCTTTAAAGATCCGGTGCGACTGAGCATGGTTGCAGCAAATCCAATCAAAGAGTATCTGGAGGATAATACTTGTGAAGCCGGAAAAATGCGGCTGCTGAAAAGCGCCGTGATTTATGGGGCGAATGCGAGCGGGAAGTCGAATTTGATCAATGCAATCGGAACAATGCGTTTATTTGTTCTGAATTCATCAAAAGACATGCAGGCGAGCCAGGAAATTGGAGTAAAACCATTTAAATTTGATGCGAAAAAGGAAAAGGAAGCAAGTCACTTTGAAATCTTCTTTTTGTTGAACGATAGTCGATATCGGTATGGTTTTGAGGCTGATAGAAAAATTATTCAAAAAGAATGGCTTTTCTGCACCGAGAAGCAAAAAGAAAGCACACTTTTCTTAAGGGAAGGAGAAAATATTGACGTTCGTGAAGGCTTCAAGGAAGGCGGTGGGTTAGAAGAAAAAACAAGAAGCAATGCATTATTTCTTTCCGTAGTCGCACAATTTAACGGTGCTATTTCGGTCAGCATAGTGAAATGGTTCTCAGAAGTTTGGCCTATTCATGGTTTATTCGACTCGGAATGGGGAGAGTATACAAAGATATTATTACAAAATGCATCAATGCATAAGAAAATTATAGATTTAATAACATTTGCTGACGTTGGAATTATGGAAATAAATTTAAACGAAAATGTTTTTCCAATCATTCCTGCAGGGACAACAATATCACCAACAGCGCTTGCTGGCGGACCGATGTCATCCCGGTTGCAGACATCTTCCTTACTTTCAACGCGACATAAACGATTCAATCAAGGCATTGAAGACGGTTATGTCAATCTTGATTTTGCAACTGAAGAATCAGAAGGCACAAAAAAGCTTTTTTCCATTGTTGGTCCGATTTTGAGAGCATTAAATAATGGAAATTTAGTATATATAGATGAGTTGGATGCAAAATTGCACCCCTTACTTACAAGAGCTATCGTTCGAATGTTTAATTCCAGGGAATCGAACCCTAAAAATGCTCAACTGGTTTTTGCAACTCACGATACAAATCTCCTGCAAGACCGATTACGGCGCGACCAGATATGGTTTACCGAAAAAAACAATCTGGGCGCGACCGATTTATACTCCCTGGCTGAATTCAAATCGCCTGAGGGAAAGAAAGTTCGCAGCGATGATTCTTTTGAAAGAAGTTATATAAAAGGTAAGTATGGGGCTATCCCTTATCTTGGCAACTTTGAGGAACTATTTAAGTCCGAGGAGGAAGCCAATGGGTCGGCCAGTTAAAATAAGCGACCAGGGTAGGCCGTGGTTTCGCCCGCGATTCATTTCTTCTGAGCGGAAAACCGGGACAAGGGATGATCGAAAATATTATCTGATCATGTGCGAAGGAGCAAAGACTGAGCCAAATTATTTTAAGTCAATCCAATCAGAATTACCAAGGAAAACCATAGAGATAAAAATCCTGGGCGAAGGGCGAAATACTCTCAGTCTGGTTAAATCAGCCATCGAAGCAAGAGATCGCCAAGCTGAAACCGGTAGCTATGAATTTGACAAGGTATGGGTGGTATTCGACCGAGATAGCTTCCCGCCGGATTCTTTTGATAATGCCATCAGAAGTGCTACGGCACATCTTATCGATTGCGCTTGGTCAAACGAAGCCTTCGAATTTTGGTACATCCTGCATTTTGAATACCGAAATACCGGAATGAGCAGAACAGAATACCAAGGCAAGCTTACGGAATTACTTGGCGAGCCTTACCAGAAAAATGATCCTCAGATGTATCAAAAACTTTCGCGGCGTGAAGGGAGTTGGTTACGGGCGGCGGAGAGAGCGAGAAGATTGTATATCGATTTTACCGCAAGCAAAACTCCTCCCTCCCAATCCAATCCCTGTACCACCGTCTATAAGCTTATTGAGGAGTTGGATCAGTTCAGAGCAAAATAGTCGGATCAATTCGCAGAAAAAGCTGCTTCTCACCCCACTCCCTTCGCCGCGCACAGCTCCTCCGGCTTCAAGATCCTGACCCCGTTCTCTCCCGCGACAATTACTTCCGTCGCATAGCGCAAAAAAAGCCCGTGCTCCACGATACCCGCCCGTCCGCCGAGCGTGAGGGCCAGCCAGTGCGGCTCGGTGATCCTGCCGAAATCGCAGTCGAGCAGCATATTTCCCTGGTCGGTAACGTAGAAGGATCCGTCGCCGGTGCGTCTCGCCGTGACCGTTCCGCCGAGCGATTCCAGGAAGGAAAGCTGCGATTGCCATCCGAAGGGAATCGTTTCCACCGGCAGCTTCGATTTCTCCCCGAGCGCGCCGGACATTTTGGATTCGTCCGCCACGAAAATCCTCCGCCTGGTGGCCTGGGACACGATTTTTTCGCGGAGCAGCGCACCGCCCCCGCCCTTGATGAGATCGAGGGACGGGTTGATTTCATCGGCGCCGTCGATGGTCAGGTCGATGCGGGGATGCTCTTCGAGCGTGCCGAGTGGGATATGCCGCGCCTCCGCCGCATGCGCGGCGAGGGAGGAGCATGGGATGCCGACGATCTCCCGCAGGCTCCCCCGCTCGACGAGCTCACCGATTTTTTTTATCGCCCAGAGCGCGGTGGAGCCTCCGCCGAGCCCCACCACCATGCCGGATGCCACATACTCGACGGCGCGCTCGGCGGCGGCACGTTTGAATAATTCGACATCGCGGTGTGCCATGTAACCACGGTCCTTAATGGAAAGCAGCCGCTCTCCCGTTAAACCAGGTAGCCAAGGGCAAGGAGCAGGTCGGTCCCGAGGACGATCATGACATTTTTTCCGAGCATGGGGACGAGTACGCCGAAATCCTCTCCGGCCCTGAAGGCATCCCTCGAAACGAGAATGCTCAGCGGAACGGTGAGGCAGGCGAGAAGGAGGGGCAAGGGAAAAAGGTGCGCCCAGACCCCGGCGACGATGATGACATAAGAAAGTCCGAGCGACATGACATACACGAGCGACGCACCCCGGTAGCCCAGGCGGATCACCAGGTGCTTCCGCCCCCCCGCCCGATCGGCGGCCACGTCGGGATATTCATTGAGGAGCAGCAGGAGCGCAGTGAGGATACCCGGCGGCACCGAGAGCAGCATGACACGAGGGGTCAGCGTGCCGGTCATGGCGTAGTAGGTTCCCGCAACGACGAGCGAGCCGAGGCACAGGCCCGCGGCGGCCTCGCCGATGCCCCATCGCGACAGGACGGGCGTATAGAGGATGATCGTTCCCGCGCCGACGACGGCGAAGAGCGCCACGAGCCAGCCCGCATGCAGCGCCAGGTAGAGGCCGATGACCGCGGACAGCGCAAGCGTCAGGATTGCCGCCGTGGATACGGCGCGCGGTGACGTTGCGCCGGAAGGAAGGTTCCCACTTCCGCCGGAAAAGGGGGTGCGCCGCGTGTTATGGTCGATACGGGTCTTGAAATCGGACGCCTCGTTGAAGAGGTTGACGGCGATATGCGCGGAGACGACGCCGACGAGGCAGAGAAGAAACCGCGAAAGGCGGAAGATGCCGTCGTAGTGCGCGACCGCGCCGCCGATTGCCACGAGAAAGGCGGCGAGGAGGAGGAAGGGCGCACGGATCTGTAAGGCCCAGGTCTTGATTATAGCGTTCAGTGACATGCAGGACTCCTCTCAGGTTATTTCCCCGCACATTCCCCGGGCGTATCAGAAGGGGGGCGGCCATCCATACTATTTTAGAGTTCCAAAAACCGATCCGGGCTTTCCTTCCGACGATACGCGCAATGAGCCCGGTCAGCGGCCCCGGAACGATTCCGAGGACAATAACCGCGATCACCGCGACCGTAAGCACCGCCGCCGAGAGCGATGTCCCGCGCCGTGCCGTTCCGGATGTATCGGCAGCGGCTGCCTCCCGCCGCTCGAACAGCGTCGCGATGATCCTGAAATAATAATAGATTCCGATACCGCTTGTCGTCACCAGGGTTATTGCCGGTACCCACTTTCCCTGAGCGGCCATGGCCGCCAGGACGTAGAATTTGCCGAAGAATCCGGCAGCAAGCGGCAGCCCTGCGAGCGATGCGCAGGCAACGCCCAAAGCCGCTGCGACAAACGGCGAACGGGAGAACAGCGAGCGAACGTCATCGATGGTCTCGGCGCTGCGTTGTGCCGACAGCATCGAAAGCGCGCCGAAGGCGACGACGAGGGTGACGACGTACGCCGTCAGGTAGTAGGTCGCGGCAATGACCCCGAAGCGTCCGCCCGAAAGAAGGGCCGCAAGAAAGTACCCCATGTGGGCGATGGACGAGTAGGCAAGGAGCCGCTTGAGGTTCTCTTGCCGCAGTGCAAGGAGGTTGCCGGCGATCATCGAGGCGACGGCCATGGCCGTCAGCGCCGACGGCGCGACGGTCCGGAGCGCGAGAAGGGGGAAAAAATACCGCATGAAAAGCGCAAAAACCGCGGCCTTCGAAACCGTGGCGACGAGCGTCGCGGCCGGGACCGGCGCGCCTTCATAGATGTCCGGCGTCCAGAGGTGAAAGGGCACCAGCGCGAGCTTGAAGCCGAGGCCGACCACGATAAGCAGCGCCCCGGAGGTTACCATGAGCGATGCGCCGCCGCCCGCGGCGAGGAGCGATACGATGGACGAGATCTCCATGGTGCCGAGGTCGGCGTAGATAAGCGCTATCCCGAACAGGAGAAACGCTCCTCCCACGGCCCCGGGGATCAGGTATTTCAGCGCCGCTTCGACGCCCTTTCCGTCCTGCATTCGCCAGGCGATGAGGACATAGATCGAAACGTTGAGTATCTCGAGTCCGACGAACAGGGAGACGAAATGGGCGCTCGCGACGATGGTCGCCGCGCCGAAGGCGGCAAGGAGAAGGAAGGCGTAAAACTCCTCGTGCAGGGGTTCGGCGGTCCGAAAATAGTCGTGCGCCAGAAGCGCCGCCGCGAGGGTGCAGAGCGCGATGAGGCAGACAAAGTAGAGCGAGAAGGGGTCGACGATGATGAGCGGCGTCACGTGTCGCGGGGCGAGCGGGGCAACCGCGAAGCAGGCGATCATGGTCGCGACAAGCGTGAGCCCGGCGATGGAAACGGCCAGAACGCGGTTGCGCAGGAATGCCGCGACCGGTGCCGAAACGACCGCTCCGGCGCCGAGGATGACCCAGGGAAGAAGCATATGCCAATCGAGGGGCGTCATGGTCGGGCTCCGGCGGGCGGCGGATCGGCGGGCAGCGAGGCGGCGCGCTGGACCGCAGCGAGCGAGGCGGCGCTCCCCCCGATAATCGGCCGCGGGTAGAGCCCGATGCCGATGATGCATGCCGAAAGAATGGCGAAAAGCGCGACGGCGCGCAGCGGGAGGTCGGGGATCCCCTGGCCGCGCATCTCGCCCTGGAACACCCGGTGCATCATCGAGAGCGCATAGACGACCGAGAGGATGCCGCCCGAGGCGGCCAGGACGGCGAGCACCTCCGAATGCCTGAAGGACCCGAGCAGGGTGAGAAACTCCCCGGTAAAACTCCCGAGGCCGGGGAGGCCCATTGATGCAAGGGCAAAAAGGAGCATGACCAGGCCCATGCGGGGCGCGGCTCCCCACAGGCCGCCCATGCCCTGCATGGCGGTGGTGCCCCGATGCAGTTCAAGGTGCGCTGCCAGGAGGAAGAGCGCGGCGATGATCACGGCATGACTCACCATCTGGACAACGGCACCCTGGAGCGCGGGTTCGTTCCATGCCCCTATGGCAAGGAGCACGAAGCCCATGTGACTGATGCTCGAATACGCGATGAGCCGCCTGAGATCGGTCTGGGCGACGGCGACCGCCGCGCCGTACAGGATGCTGATCACCCCGAAAACCATCATCGTCCGCTCGAACGGGATTGCCTGCGCCCCGAAGAGCGGTACCATGAAGCGGAGCAGGGCGTAGGCGCCGGTTTTTGACATGATGCCGGCTAAAAGGATGCTGCCGGCGGGAGGCGCGGTGCAGTAGGCATCGGGTAACCACGCGTGAAACGGGACGATGCCGAGCTTGACGCAGCAGGCGACAAAAAACCCGATCATGGCCCAGAAGAGCAGGGGCGAAGGGGAAGCGCGTCCGACCAGCCGGTCGTAATCGAAGGAGTAGCCTCCGCCCGTCGTCCCCGCATGGAAAAAGAGCGCCAGGATGGCGAGCAGCATGAAAAGTCCGCTCACCTGGGTGAAGATGATGAATTTTATTCCGGCGGCGCGCGAGGCGCCCTGCCCCCAGAGCAGGATGAGAAAGTACATCGGAATGAGCATGAGCTCCCAGAAGAGGTAAAAGAGAAACAGGTCGAAGGCGAGAAATACCCCGACGATCCCCGCGACGGTCCACAGGACATTGGCGTGGAAGAGCCCCGGACTGCGTGGGTTCCCGCTCCGCGGCGCGGCGATCGCCGCGATGCCGATACCGGCCGTCACCATGACGAAGAGAAGGCTCAGGCCGTCGAGGGCGAGATGGAACGAGATGCCCAGGCGCGGCACCCACTCCCGGGCAAATGTTACCGGCAACGGATGCCTGCCCGGAAAGAGGAGCGAGGCGGCGAGGGCCAGTTCGACGAGGAGCACGACCGCGGCAATCGAGCGCGGGGCGGTTTTTCCGAGACGCTCCGTCGCCCAGGCGAGAAACCCTCCGATGACCGGGACGAGGAGCAGGAGGATCGGGATCATGAGAGTATTCCTGTGGCAAGGTGGAGCGCCGCGCCGAGGGCGATTCCAATGACCGAGAGACGGAGCCTGCCGTTCTGGGTCAGGCTCAGGAGAAGCGCGCCCGCATCGGCGAGGCGGGCGACGGCGGCCGGATAGAAAAGCGTGAAATCCATTTTATTGAGGGCGGTCAGCCATGAGAACGGACGGACCACGAGGGCCCTGTAGAGGTCGTCGAAGGCGAAACCCCTCGCAAAAAGTCCATAGACCGCCCGATGATGGGGGACGGCAAGGAACCGTCCGGGCAGGGAGCGCTTCCGCAGGTAGACAAGCCAGGCAAGAAGCGCCCCGGCAAGCGAGGCGGCGATCGGGATAAACTGCAGCACGGTCCGGGCGGGTGTCGCCGGGACCGGTCCCAGCACCTCCCGCATGGCATTCGAGAAGAGCCTGACCGAGCCGAGAAGAGGCGGCGTCTCAAGAAATCCCAGCGACAGCGAGCCGGCGGCGAGGATGACGATCGGCAGAAGCTGCGCTACGCCGCCTTCCGGCGCGGCCCCGTCCTTCCGCTCTCCGGAGAAGACCAGGAACAGCATGCGGAACGAGTAGAGGGCGGTGATGAACGCGCCGAGTGTCCCGCAGCTCCAGAGGAGGGTGCCGCCGGAGGGGGAGGCCGCCACGCTCGAAAGGATCAGGTCCTTGCTGTAGAATCCGGCGGTAACGACGGGAATTGACGCGAGCGAGCAGACGCCGATGGTGAAGCAGGCAAACGTCAGGGGCAGCCCGGCCCGCAGGCCGCCCATTTTCAGCATGTCGCGTTCGCCGCCGAGCCGGTGGATGGCGATCCCGGCGGCAAGGAAGAGCAGCGCCTTGAAGAACGCGTGGGTGACAAAATGGAAGATCGCGGCGGTCCAGGCGCCGACGCCGAGCGCCAGAAACATATACCCGATCTGGCTCATGGTGGAGTACGCGAGCGCCCGCTTGATATCGCGCTGCGCAAGCGCTGCGCATCCGGCGAGAAGCAGCGTGGCCGCGCCGATGATTGCGACGAGCCGCAGCACGACCGGCGCGAGCTCGAAGATGCCGTGCAGCCGCGCGATCAGGTAAACGCCGGCCGTGACCATGGTCGCGGCATGGATGAGGGCGCTGACCGGGGTCGGCCCGGCCATGGCATCCGGAAGCCAGGTTTGCAGCGGCAACTGGGCGGACTTGCCGACCGCGCCCAGGAGGAGCAGGAGCGAGACCGCGACGGGCAGTGCCTCTCCTGCATGCCAGGCGGCCGGGGCGGCCGCGAGGAGATCCGCTATCCGCAGGGTCCCGAGCCGGGTTGCGAGGAGGAGAATGCCGATGAGAAATGCGGTATCACCGATGCGGGTCATGGTGAAGGCCTTGCGTGCGGCAAGGACCGCGGCTTCGTCCCGGTACCAGAAACCGATGAGGAGATAGCTGCTCAGCCCTACCCCCTCCCACCCGACGAAGAGCACGAGCAGGTCGTCGGCGAGAACGAGGAGGAGCATGGAGGCGAGAAAAAGGTTCATGAAGGCGAAAAAGCGGCAGTAGTCCTTTTCTCCGGCCATATAGCGTACCGAGTACAGGAGGATGAGCGCACCGACGACCGTGACGACGAGAACCATGACAAGAGAGAGTGC
>Ga0181520_10002314_pt1 | contig 35750 bp, 23 predicted proteins | sample PEATcosm2014_Bin_29_FD_132451 | JGI IMG/M metagenome (GOLD analysis project Ga0181520, IMG submission 132451) | Peatland microbial communities from MTU Mesocosm Facility, Houghton, MI, USA - PEATcosm2014_Bin02_30_metaG | ecosystem: Environmental > Terrestrial > Soil > Wetlands > Peat | place...
ACCCCGCGATGCCACACCGCCCCCCAAGAAGCCGCACCTCGCGCCCACCGCAACGTCCCGTCGCCTTGCCACCAACGCAGGCACGTGACAAACTCATGGGTTGGGAAGCTATACTGTTACCAACGTTGGTGAGCCGAGCATCGCGAGCATTGGCCTTATAACAGGGCCGACCTCCGGTGGCACGAGCGTGATAATCGCGGGCAGTTATTTCGGTGGTGCCACGGCCGTGATGTTCGGCACGATCCCTGCGCCGAGTTTCATTGTGAACTCCACCACCCAGATCACGGCCACCAGCCCGGCCGGAACAGATACGGTGGACGTGACGGTGATTGCGCCGGGGGGCACCACCTCCATGTCATCGGCCGATCGGTTCACGTACATGCAGACGACGCCGATGATCACTTGGTCCAACCCGGCAGACATCACCTATGGCACGGCCCTGAGCAGCACGCAACTGGACGCCACGGCCAGCGTGCCCGGGAATTTCACCTACACGCCCGCGGCTGGAACTGTGCTCGACGCCGGTACGAATCAGAGCATTTCGGTTACCTTCACGCCCACCGACACGACCGACTACACGACGGCCGCGACTACGGTGTCCATCAACGTCCAGCAGGCGCACCTGACGGTGACGGCGGACGCGAAGAGCAAGCTCTACGGGCAGGACGATCCGGCGCTGACGGCCACGATCACGGGCTTCGTCAACGGGGACACCTCCAGCGTGGTAAGCGGCAGCGCGGCGTTGAGCACGACGGCGACGGCCAGCAGCCCGGTGGGCCCGTACTCGATCACGGTGGCCCAGGGGACCCTGGCCGCCGCGAACTACGACTTCACCACCCTCAACCCCGGCACGCTCACGGTGAGCAAGGCGCACCTCACGGTGGCGGCGGACGCCAAAACGAAGCTCTACGGCCAGGACGACCCGGCACTTACGGCGACGGTCAGCGGGTTCGTCAACGGCGACACGTCGAGCGTTGTCAGCGGTAGCGGGGCGCTGAGCACGACGGCGACGGCCGCCAGCCCGGTGGGCTCGTACTCGATCACGGTGAGCCAGGGGACGCTGGCCGCCACGAACTACGACTTCACCACCTTCAACCCCGGCACGCTCACGGTGAATAAGGCGCATCTGACGGTGACGGCCGACAACAAGATGAAGCTCTACGGCCACGACAACCCGGCACTCACGGCGACGGTCAGCGGGTTCGTCAACGGCGACACATCGAGCGTTGTGAGCGGCAGCGGGGCGCTGAGCACGACGGCAACGGCTACCAGCCCGGTGGGCTCATACACGATCACGGTGGCCCAGGGCACCCTGGCCGCGGCCAATTACGACTTTACGACCTTCAACCCCAGTACACTCACCGTCGCGCAAGCCACGCCGACGATCACCTGGTCCAACCCGGCGGACATCACCTATGGCACGGCCCTGGGCAGCACGCAACTGGACGCCACGGCCAGCGTGCCGGGGACGTTTGTCTACACGCCTGCCAGCGGGAAGGTCCTTGGCGCCGGCACCAACCAGAGCCTCTCGGTCACCTTCACGCCCACCGACACGACGGACTACACGACGGCGACCAGCACCGTATCGATCAACGTGCTGCAGGCCACGCCCACGATCACCTGGTCCAACCCGGCGGATATCACGTACGGCACGGCCTTGGGCAACACCCAGTTGGACGCCACGGCCAGCGTGCCGGGGACGTTCGTCTACTCGCCTGCCAGCGGGAAGGTCTTTGGCGTCGGCAACAACCAGAGCCTCTCGGTCACCTTCACGCCGACCGACACGACCGATTACACGACGGCAACCATGACCGTGTCGATCAACGTCGATAAGGCCACGCCGACGATCACGTGGTCCAACCCAGCGGACATCACGTACGGCACGGACCTGGGCAGCACGCAACTAGACGCCACGGCCAGCGTGCCGGGGACCTTCGTCTACACGCCAGCCAGCGGGAAGGTGCTCGGCGCCGGCGGCAACCAGAGCCTCTCGGTCACCTTCACGCCCACCGACACGACGGACTACGCGGCGGCGACGAAGACCGTATCGATCAACGTCGATAAGGCCACGCCCACGATCACCTGGTCCGATCCAACTGACATCAGCTACGGCACGGCCTTAGGCAGCACGCAACTAGACGCCACGGCCAGCGTGCCGGGGGCGTTCGTCTACACGCCCGCGGCCGGGACGGTGCTCCCAACCGGCAGCGATCAGAGCCTCTCGGTCACTTTTACGCCGACCGACACGACGGATTACACGACGGCAACCAGTACCGTATCGATCAATGTCGATAAGGCCACGCCCACGATCACCTGGTCCAATCCGGCGGACATCAGCTACGGCACGGCCCTGGGCAACACGCAACTCAATGCGACGGCGAGCGTGCCGGGGACCTTTGTGTACACACTCGCCAGCGGGAAGGTGCTCTCCGCCGGCACCAATCAGAGCCTCTCGGTCACGTTCACGCCCACCGACACGACGGATTGCACGACGGCGACCAATACCGTATCGATCAACGTCGATAAGGCCACGCCCACAATCACCTGGTCCAACCCGGCGGACATCAGCTACGGCACGGCCCTGGGCAACACGCAACTCAATGCGACGGCCAGCGTGCCGGGGACCTTCGTCTACACGCCCGTCGCCGGGATGGTGCTTCCTGCCGGCAGCAACCAGAGCCTCTCGGTCACGTTCACGCCCACCGACACGACGGATTACACGACGGCGACCAGCACCGTGTCTATCAACGTCGATAAGGCCACGCCCACGCTCACCTGCTCCGACCCGGCGGACATCACGTACGGCACGGCCCTGGGAGCCACGCAACTCAATGCCACGGCCAGCGTGCCGGGGACGTTCGTCTATGTGCCTGCCGCTGGAACAGTGCTCCCCGCTGGGAGCGACCAGAGCCTCTCGGTCACTTTTACGCCCACCGACACGACGGATTACACGACGATGACCGAGACCGTGTCGATCAACGTCGCTAAGGCCACACCGACGCTCATCTGGTCCAACCCGGCGGACATCACCTACGGTACGGCTTTGGGCAACACGCAACTCAATGCGACGGCCAGCGTGCCGGGGACATTCGTCTACACGCCTGCCGCTGGAACAGTGCTCCCTGCCGGCAGCAACCAGGGCCTTTCGGTCGCCTTCACGCCCACCGATGCGACGGACTACACGACGGCGACGAGCACCGTGTCTATCAACGTCGCCCAGGCGACGCCTGTGGTAACGACGGTCGGCCTCTACGATCCGGCCAGTTCGATGTTCATGTTGCGGGACAGCAACGATAGCGGCTTTGCCGACCAGTGCTGCTGCTACGGCGCGGCCAACGGCGGGATGGTGCCGATCGTCGGCGACTGGACTGGCGACGGCGTCCAGTCCATCGGACTGTACGACCCGACGACCTCGACCTTCTACCTGCGGAACACGAACGACAGCGGCTGCGCCGATACGGCTTTCGTGTACGGCCCGGCGAATAGCAAGATGGAGCCGATCGCTGGCGACTGGACCGGCGACGGCAAGGACACCGTCGGTCTGTACGACTCGGCCAACTCGACGTTCTACCTGCGAAACACCAACGACAGCGGCTTTGCCGACATCGTCTTCAACTACGGCCCGGCCAACGGGGCCATGCTGCCGTTGGCCGGCGATTGGGACGGCAGCGGCCGCGACGGCATCGGTCTGTACAACCGGTTCACGTCGACGTTCTACCTGCGGGAGACGACCACCTTGCAAGGCCCCAGCGACAAGGGCTATGCCGATACGACGCTGAACTACGGCGCACCCTGGATGGGGCTTTTTGCCGGTGGCCGGCGATTGGAACGGCGATGGCCGCGACGGCATCGGCGTGTACGACCAGGCGACCGCGACCTTCTTGCTGCGTAACGCCCTCCAACGGCAGGGCCCGAGCGACAAGGGCTATGCTGACCTCACTTTCACGTACGGCACGCCTTACGCGATGGTGTTGCCGGTGGCCGGCGATTGGACGGGCAGCACGGTCAGCCCTGGCAAGTCGCCGGCGACCGGCACGCTCCTGTCGCCTGCGGCGATTTCTTCGATCTCCACGTTTCCCACGGCCTCGGTGAACGTGCGGGTGGACGCTACCGCGCAGAATGTTTCGGGAACGAACCTCGCCGCGAACGGTCCGGCTGGCGGTTCCACGTCGGTGGCGGGGGACACGTCTGTGCTGTCGGGAGGCGTCACGCAGTTGGGAACCATCAGTGCCCGGGCGGTCGACCAGATCGATCTCGCGGCGGTGACCGATGGCATCGTCGGGCCGCGAAGCTTGGCTGCCGCAACGGACGATCTGGTGAGCGGAACGTTGGCGGCCGATTCCTTGCACGCCGACGCGGCGCTGGCATCAATCTGAGGGTGTAGGTCTGACAATGCTTTTTGGTGGTCACGCTAAGCAGAACGGTCATCCTGAGCGCAGCGAAGGATCTCGAAGGGTGGCGATACGCTAGATTCTTCGCTGCGCTCAGAATGACGGGCTGCTCATGGTCGCCAAGAAATGTTGCCGCGCCCGAGGGCGTGCCACACTTGACACGGCCGACGTCGCACGAACAATGACGGCAGTTCGTGAAGAGCAAAAACCGGTCATTTCATCCGACGCTTTTGGGAGCTATCGCAATGGACGACATTACGCTGGAACAAGCCCGGGCCGCCGTGGCCGCGGCCGTGACCAAGGCCGAACAGATCGGCACCAAAATGAACATCGCCGTGGTCGACGCGGGGGCAAACCTGAAGGCCTTCGCCCGCATGGACGGGGCGTGGCTGGGGTCGATCGACATCGCCATCCGCAAGGCCCGCACCGCACGCTTCTTCGACATGAACACCGGCCAGATCGGCGCGCTTTCCCAGCCCGGCGGACCGCTGTTCGGCATCGAGCACAGCAACGGCGGACTGATTTCGTTTCCCGGCGGCATTCCGCTGGTGAACAAGGCGGGCACCATTGTGGGCGGCATCGGCGTGTCGGGCAGCACCGTGGAGAACGACCACCTGGTGGCCGAGGCCGGCGCGGCGGCGGTGAAATAGAGGTAACCTGCCTTGCCTAATTCGCCAGATATGTGGTTTTGCCCCTCCTGCAGACGGGGAAAACCGGCAAGAAAGTTGTTCTTACGGCGGGATTTTGGCACGTCTCCTGTTGCATGGAACGCCGAAGCTGGTATGCTACGTAGGACCAGTGGCGGCCGTCGGGGCTGCCCTCGGGGAGCGAGGGCCTCAAACCCACGAAACCCGTTCGTTTCATTACATGCCTTGCCGCTTGGCGGCCGGGCCGGAGAAGGAGTTTGCAGCGGATGTCGAAGAAACTGTTTGTCGGCGGGTTGAGCTGGGGCACGACGGACGATGGTTTGCACAGCGCGTTTTCCCAGTTTGGTGAAATCGTGGAAGCCAAGGTCATCACGGATCGCGAAACCGGCCGCTCCCGCGGCTTCGGGTTCGTCACCTTTGCCAACGACGAAGGCGCGACCAAGGCCATCTCGGAGATGGACGGCACGGAACTGGACGGCCGTACCATCAAGGTCAACGAGGCCGAGGACAAGCCGGCTCGCAGCGGCGGTGGCGGCGGCGGTCGTGGCGGATACGGCGGCGGCGGCGGTGGCGGCCGTGGCGGTCGTGGCGGCGGACGTGGTGGCCGTCCCGGCGGCGGTGGTGGTCGCGAAGAGTGGTAGTCGGTAGCTGCCGGCTATCAGGTGTCGACCGTGCGGCTCAGCGTCCCGTCAACGCCATGTTGACGGGCTAGCGAAGGCCGTTCGTTATGCTATCTTATAACGAGAATAGATGCCGGCGAGAGTGTTATGCTCAGGCATAGCCTACTCTCGCTATCGGGTGTCGACCGTGTGGCCTAGTGGTGCTTTTTCAAGCTGCCACTAGGCTTCCCTTCGCCCAGTTTGACCTTTGGCCGATGTTTGGCCGCCTCGCCCTCGCGATCTCTCCGGCCGCGTTCGGTGGAAAGCACCTGCCGCAACAGGGCCGAGAGGTCATCGTAGGGGCAGTTGCACGGTGGCCCGGCCGAATACTGGTACACGGCGTGCTGGATTTTCCGCGGCAACGAGAGCAGCGTCGAAGAGACCGTGCCGAACTCGCTGCCCAGCATCACCACGCCGCGGCGCCCCTCGGCATCGGGCTTGCGCGAGAACACCCGGCTGGCGACGGCCAGGAAGGTCACCGACGAGTCCAGGGTTTGCAGCGTCAGCATGCGGCGGATGAACTCATGCCGTTCGTCCTTCGGATCGTCCATGTTGCCGTTGGTAATCACGTGCAGGCCCGGCGTCAGCTCGACGACCTCGACCCGGTTGCCGCCGTAGACGACCGCCGCATAGCGGCCGTCGGCGCACACGTAATTCGCCCCCGCATAAGCCCCACTGTGCAACTCCCGGGCGGCATGGGCGGCCGCTTCTCGGGCGGACCGGAGATCGAGCAGGTCCCGGCACAGCAGCCCGCGAGAACGTGTCTCCAGCGGCACATTGGCCTTGGGCCGGTTCGTCACGGCACAAAGCAGGCCGAACTGATTGACCCCCAGCCAAGTCCCGCCGGCCTGCCGATCAATGCCGCAGACGATCCGAGGGCTGCCCGACTGAATCTTCGGATACTGGGTCGGCCGGTCGAGCCGTTCCTCGCGGTTGGCTGCTACAAGCAGCGGGGTACCACGTGCCACTCGGTACAAAATGGCCATCGTACACATAATCATCCAACCCCCGGTCGAGACAAACCAGATTCCATAATCCCTGTAAGGATACCGAATTGGTTGACCATGTTGCACCCACTATCTGGGGTATTTACGAGCTAATTTTTTCCATTTTTGGTGTACCGGGGAGCAAAAATGGCCCACCAGGGATTGAGCCGGCCGGATGGAACCCGTAGCTTAGGGGGAAGCCGATGCGACGATGGGCGGGCGGTTGACCGGTCGCCCACAATTCCTTCAGCAACAGTTTCCCAAGCTCTGAACCCTGAATCCTAACCCCTGACCCCTTTCTCTCCATGCCCTCTCTCAAAGAGCTTCCGCCCCGCAGTAAGGTTCCGGTGGCCGACACCTGGGACCTTTCCAGTCTCTTCCCGAGCGACGAGGCGTGGGAAAAGGCCTTCGCGGCGTGGGAATCGCAGATCGCCGGCTATGCCCCGTTCCGCGGCAAGTTGGGCGACGATGCGGAAACGCTGGCCGCTTGTTTGAAGTTCGACGAGGAGTTTGATCGAGCCGGCGAGCGGCTGGGGACCTACGCCCATTTGAAAACGGCCGAAGACACCGGCGAGAGCGCTTATCAGCGGATGCAAGGCCGGTACGTCAACTTGGCCGGCCGCGCGGCGGAGGCCACCAGCTACATCCGTCCGGAACTTCTGGCCATTCCCGACGCCCGCATGCAGGAGTTCCTGGCCTCCGAGGAGTTGGCGCCGTATCGCCTGCTCTTGGAACGATTGTTGCGTTTCAAGCCGCACACGCTGGGCCAGAGCGAGGAACGACTGCTGGCCATGCAAACTGAGATGGCGCAGGCCGTCGGGCAGATCTTCCGCCAACTGAACGACGCCGATCTGAAGTTCGGCACGATCAAGGATGACCAAGGCCAGCAGATCGAGCTGAGCCACGCCACCTTCAGCACCCTGCTGCACTCTCCCAAACGAAGTGTCCGCAAGGCGGCGTTCCAGCAATATTATCGGCAGTACGTCGGCCACCAGCACACGCTAGCCGCGGCGCTCGGCGGCTCGGTGCAACGCGACGTCTATTATGCCCGGGCCCGCAATTACCCGAGCGCCCTGGAAGCGGCGTTGTTTCCCGACCGCGTCCCGGTTTCGGTCTACGACAACCTGATCGCGTCGGTCCGTCGCCACCTGCCGGCGGTCCATCATTATTACGACGTGCGGCGGCGCAAGATGCGGCTGAAGGACATCCACCATTACGACACGTACGTGCCGATCCTGGCCGAGCGGCAAAGCCGGCACACCTGGCAACAGGCGGTGGCGACGGTGCTGGCCGCCTTGGAGCCGCTGGGAAGCGAGTACTGTGGCATGCTGGAACGGGGGCTCTCGGGCCGCTGGTGCGATCGCTACGAGAATCGCGGCAAGCAGAGCGGCGCCTTCAGTTCCGGCTCCTACGCCGCCGATCCGTATATCCTGATGAACTACCAGTCCCGCGTGCTCGACCACGTCTTCACCATGGCCCACGAGGCGGGCCACTCGATGCACAGCCTGTACTCGGCCCGGCACCAGCCCTACACCTATTACAACTACACGATTTTCGTGGCCGAGGTGGCCAGCACCTTCAACGAGCAATTGCTCAGCCATCACCTGCTGGCCCACGCCCACGACGATCAGCAGCGGGCGTACCTCGTGAACCGGCAGATCGACGCCATGCGGGGCACGATCATCCGGCAGACGATGTTCGCCGAGTTCGAAAAGCAGATTCACGCCTCGGCCGAGTCGGGCGAGCCGTTGACGGTCGATCGGTTCCAGCAAATCTACCGCGAGTTGCTCGCCCTCTATTTCGGGCCCGATTTCGCGCTCGACGACGAGTTGGGGCTGGAGTGCCTGCGCATCCCGCACTTTTATCGGGCGTTTTACGTCTACAAGTACGCCACCGGCATGTCGGCGGCCATCGCCCTGGCCGAGCGCGTGCTGGGCAGGGGCATCGAGCCGCATGCGGTCGGGCCCGTGGTCGTCGATCCGATCAAGGCCCGCGACGATTATCTGCGGTTCTTGAGCAGCGGCTGTGCGAAGGACCCGCTCGACCTGCTCCGCGATGCGGGCGTGAACATGGAGCAATCCGGGCCGGTCGATGCGGCCCTCGGCCAGTTTGCCGCGCTAGTCGACGAGCTGGATCAGTTGTTGTAATGCCGAATCGTCAGAAGTGCAAACCGCAAGATCGCGCCATACCATGCCTGCGGGAGACGGGCGGTGAGCAAAGCGATTTCAGTGCGATTGCCCGATGATCTGGTAAAGCAGTTAGACGCGATTGCCGACGAAACCGACCGGTCACGCTCTTACATTATTCAGAAGGCCCTCGAAGCGTTTCTTGAGGGCTACGTCGACCTTCAGATAGCGCTGGATCGCCTGCACGATCGATCCGAACCGGTAATCTCGGGCAAGGAAATGAGGAAGAACCTCCGCCTGTAGCATCGCGTGAGCGGCGAGAAACATCGCCGATCGCCCTCATCCTGACCCTCTCCCGGCGGGAGAGGGGAGCCGCGCTCAATCGCCCAAGTCCTTGAGCACTTCAAACGGCGGCTCGACGTACCACTCTCGCGGACAGAAGAAGTTGAACAGGTAGACGCCGTCGGCCCCGGCGCTGCGGAACGTCTTCGCCGCCAGCCGGTTATTCGCCGCCGAACCGGCCGAGTCGGCACAGCCGTAGATGGGCACGTTCTTGATCCGCTCTTTCCAGGACTGGAGGGGCAGATCGTATCGCGTGCCTGAGTAAGGGGAAACCGTGAGAAAATCGATCCAGCCCTCTTTGGCCCAGACCACCGGGTCAAGGCCGGCATCGCGGCATTCTTGATAGCTGGGAAGTACCCGCGCAGCCAGCACCAATCGCCGACCGCGCTTCTTGCCTTCGGCATCGACCATCTGCCGCACGCGGCGGACCAGCTTGTCCATCGTCGCGCTCCGCTCGGCCTCGGTTCCACTCTGGAAAAAGCCCGGACAACGGACGAAGTCCAACTCGATGCCGTCGCAATCGTAGCGCTGGACGGATTCCTCGATGAGCCGGAAGTTGTAGTCACGCACTGCGTCGTGGCGGAAGTCGAGTCCCGCGTGTCGGACGGCCCAGTTGTCGTACGGCTTTGCCAGCCGGTATTCGGGATGCTGCAACCAGAACTTGTGCTCCAAGAATGCATCGCCATGAATGTCGTTCATACGGTACGTCAGTAGGGCTTCCAGGCCGTGCCGCCGCGCCTCGGCCAACAGCAGGGCATAGGGGTCGACGCCCGCAGCGAACATCGCCTCCACGTTGTGGAAGCGCTGCTGCTCGGATGGCCGCCACTTCGCGCGTTCCGCGGGCGTGGCCAACGTGCCGCGACGGTCTCCGATCTTGGTGGGGTAGTACATGCACTGGGCGTTAATGCAAACCAGCAGCGTATCGACCTGGCTGCCCGGATAGGTGAGCTCGGCCACTACGGTTCTTAGCTCGTCAGGACCAACTTCGACCGGCGTCTTGGCCCCTTTCTTGGTAAACATGCACGAGTCGCCGTCGAGATTGTAAAGGACCCGCCGCGTTTTGGGCGCGGCCGGCTGGCCGCCATCTCCCGCCGCAGCCGGCTGGCTCGGTACCCACATCGCCAGGACAACGGCCGCCACGCAGGGAACTCGCGTAAACAGTCTCATGGTCGTTCATCCTCCGTTTGACAAGCGGTTTTCGCCGCACCTATAATCGCCGCTGGCGGCAGGGCTGTCAATTCCCCGCCGCAAACATTGCGGCCGACGTGTCTTCACTCGCCGGCGACCAAGAAAAGGAGCCTGCCCTGATGCGAACAGCCCGCTTGCGAACCCTGCCGATCGTGGTTTCGCTTCTTTGTGGATGCGTCTGCTCCACCGTCGCGGCCGAACCGGCCGCGGCGCCTTCGCTCGGCGAAAGCGGCGAATACCTGGTGCCTCCGTTCATTCCCTATGGGAGCCGGATCTCCCGCGTCATGCGGCTGCTGGCCACGAGTACGCCGGAGCACAAGCACCGCGTGCGGATCCTCTTCTACGGCCAGTCGATCACCGGCGGCTGGACCGACATCGTCTTGAAGGATCTCCGCGAGCGATTCCCCAACGCCGACATCGTGGCCGCAAACCATGCCATCGGCGGTTTTCAGGCGCCGTTGTTATCGCAAACTGCCGAGGCGGATCTCTACCCCTGGTATCCCGACCTCCTGTTCCAGCAGGACTACGGGGCCAACGACCCGGCCATGGAGCGGATGTATGCCCGCTATCCGCGACCGCACGACGGCCGAAGTGCTCTGCTTTACGCACCACCTGGACAATTACGACAAGACCAACGAGCAGCACAAGACCCTCGAATCGCTGCGGATTTGCGAGCTGTCCGAAAAGTATGGCTACGAGGTCGTGGACATCCGCCCGAGTTGGCGGAAGTATCTGGAACTGCATCACCTGCCTCTCACGGCGCTGCTGGGGGACCACATCCATCTCAACCCGGCCGGCAAGGCCCTGATGGCGAGCATGGTGATCCCGCACCTGCGCTACGATCCGCAACCGCCGGCCGGTCCCGATCGGGTCCGCTACTACAACGCCGCGGGCAAGCTGCTCGGCGGCTCTTTTGATGACGCGGCGGCCGCGGCGCTGGGCAATCCGTTCCGCTTCGAGTTCGAGGGCAATCGCGTGGACGTCGTAGCGGCGGCCGCCGGCCCGTTCGGCACGGCAAAGATACTGATCGACGGCAAGAAACCGTCGGCCTTCCGCCAGTGCTATGCGATGACGCGGTGCAGCGGGGTTCCCGGAGGCGGCTGGCCGGCCGTCCGCTGCGTGACCCTCGGCGAGGGCGTGGTGGCCGAGGACTGGGAAATGACGATCCTCCACGCGAACAAGGACTGGAGTGAGTTCGAGTTCGCCGTGAAGGGGTCGGTGACCGGTCCGGACGGGAAGGGCAACAACCGGGAGAAGTTCGTCTCCAACTCTGGCCGCTTGATCATCGAGCCCAACACCACCTCGTTTGACTTGCTGAAGAAGCCGGCACCGCCCGGCTGCAAGGCCCGCTGGAGCGTCTACGGCACGTTTTGCGACGAGTGGAAGCCGGCCGGCATTGCCGACTCGGCGAAGGAGAACGTATATACGCTTGTGCAGGGGCTCCCCAACGGCAAGCACGTCTTGGAGATCGTCCCCAACGGCGACGGCGACTTGCCGGTTCGCTACCTGGTAGCTTATCAGCCCCTGTCGCCGGCAAAGTCGGCGCCGGGGACGCAATGAGTCGGACGCCATAACGTCGAAAGAGCCATCTCTGGCAGTCGGTGTGGGGCTGTAATCTGGAGGCAACACCGATCTTCGCCTCGTGGCCCGAGCGCCGCGCTTATCCTGGGACTTTTCCCGGGGGAGAGGGGACCAGGCGTGCTGCAAGCGCGCGGGCCACTTGAACCGGATCGGCGGCCGAGGTAACCGCGCCGCTGACGGCAATGCGGGTGAAACCGGCCGCCAGCACGTCGGCCGCGTTTTCGCCGTCGATACCGCCGATGGCGAAGGCGGGGAGCCGAATCTCGGCCGCCACCGCCCGCAACAGTTCCACCCCGGGAAACTGCTCGAACCGCTTCGTTCCCGACGGAAACGTCGGCCCGACGCCAATATAGTTGGCCCCGTCGAGCACCGCCTGCCGGGCTTGCTCGATGTTGTGGGTGGAAACGCCCACCAACAGGTCCGGCCCGACAATCGATCGGGCGTCTTTCACCGACAGTTCATCCTGGCCCACGTGAACGCCGTCGGCCCAGGCCAAAACGGCCAGGTCGGGCCGATCGTTGACGATGAGGAGCGTGCGGGATTGCTCCGCCTGCGTTAAGCTGCGTAACAACCGAGCCCGCTGGAGCAGTTCCCGGTCGCCAAGTTGCTTGTCGCGGAGTTGCAGCACGTGGACGCCCGCATCGATCAACCCGCGGGCCAGGCGTTCGAACTCCCCGAGCGACGGCCGTCCATCGATCAACACATAAAGCCGCGCGGCGGCGAGCCGGGCGATGCTGCCGCGGGTGATCTCGACCGCCCGATGCAACGTGTACGTCCGATAGCGCAGTTGCTTGCAGGCGGCCGCCAGGCCCGCATCGACCAGCTTGCCGAACTCCTCCAAGCTACGGATCGCCTCCTGCAAGCGGGCGAAATTGGCCGCGAGCACTTCGGCGGCGTCCGTGCGGTCTTTCTCGGCCGCCGTCGTCAGCCCCGTACCTACGTCGGCCTGCGTCTCCCGGGCGGCCAGCCGCTCGTCGATCGGAATCCGCCGCAGGGCGTCGCTCAGGTCGTGGCGCAACTGCTTGCAAAGCTGGGTTAAATGGCGATCGTCGAGCACGAAACGGACGAAATCTTCGACCACCCGCAGTCCCTCGCGGGCCCGGTTCGCCGCAGTGTCCAATACGCGAAGCGTGGCGATTTTGCTAACCCCCGGCCCGCACTCGGCAACCGCGTTGATGAGCGGCCGACGGAACGCCGGCCCTATGGACTGATCCGGCTGCTCAAGGCCGACGTGCCGTCGGCCGCTAAACGGCAGCGGTTCCCCCACGGTTTCTTTGCCAAAATCCAAAGGCGCGGCCGCCTGGCATCCATAGAGCGTCAGAATCTCCGCCGCGAGCATATCGGGATCGAGCCCCTGTTGCCGGAGCCACAGCGAGACCTCGTGATCGGCGGATGCCAGCCCCAGCAGGAGATGTTCCGTGGCCATCTCTAGGGGCTGCGGAAATGGGGTGAGTCGTTGCCGGGCGAGTTCTAGCGAGACTTCCACCTCGCGTGAAAGTAATCTTCTCGCTCTTTCCCCTCCCGATAGAGGGTCTATCTCGGCCAGTGCGGGCCAGCGGCGGCGGACGGCGGCCAGATCGATGGCGAACCGTGCTAGCATGGCGGCGGCGCGGCACTCCGGTTCGGCGAGTAACCCCACCAACAGCGGAACCGCCTCCAATTCGTCACAGCCCGTGCGACTGGCCCAACCCGAGGCACACTGGAGGGCGCGCTCGGCGGCAGCGGTGAATTGATGCAACATACTGTTCAGTGTCGCAAACAAATGGCACGCTGACAATCCTAACTTGTGGTGGCGCCGTTTGTTGCCTTGCTTCGCTTGGTTTTCGAAGTTACAATTCCGTGGCTGCGGGGTAGGCGGCCGAGACGGAGCGAGCGTATGCGCAGGATGCCGTGGACAACGTGCCTGTGGCCTGGACTTCCCCAACTATGGATCTACGGAAGTTGGGGCGGGTTGGCCTTGGCCCTGGGCACGGCGGCCGCGTTGGACCTGCTGGTGCTCGCCACCTTCGGCTGGAGTGAACTGATAGCCCCGGGGCTACGTAGCGCTTTGTGGGCCGTTTTTGCATTGTTTTGGATTGGGGCGGCGGTTTGGTCTGCGGTTCAATGCCGCCGTCGGGCGGCCGCCGAGAGGCCGAGACCGGCCGAGGACGGTTTCAGCGAGGCGCTGGATCATTACTTGAAAGGCGATTATTATCAGGCGGAGCGCGTCCTCGAAGAGTTATTGCGGCGAAACCTTCGCGACGTGGACGCCCGATTGATGTTGGCGACGCTCTTGCGGCACACGGGCCGGCTGGAGGAGGCCACGAGACAACTGGATACGCTGGTGCGTTTGGAAGGCGCCGGCAAATGGCAGTGGGAAATTGAGCGCGAAAAGGACTTGTTGGCGGAGGCCAGAACAGAGCAAGCGGCGGCCGCGTAACGAGAAGATAAGAGAGTCTTTGCCCAAAGCGGGAATCTTTGTGGAGAACTTCAATGTACGAGCGATTTACTGACCGCGCCCGGAAGGTCATGCAGTTGGCCAACCAAGAGGCCCAGCGGTTCAATCACGAATATATCGGCACCGAGCACATCCTCTTGGGTCTGATCAAAGAGGGGAGCGGGGTGGCCGCCAACGTGCTGAAGAACCTGGACGTCGATCTGCGCAAGATCCGCCTCGAAGTCGAGAAGCTGGTGCAGAGCGGGCCCGACATGGTTACCATGGGCAAACTGCCGCAGACCCCCCGGGCCAAGAAGGTCATCGAATACTCGATGGAGGAGGCCCGCATCCTCAACCACAACTACGTCGGCACCGAGCACATCCTGCTGGGACTCTTGCGCGAGCAGGAAGGCGTGGCCGCCCAGGTGTTGATGAACTTGGGCCTGAAGCTGGAAGAGGTCCGCGAAGAGGTCCTCAACCTGCTGGGTCACGGCATGGAAGGCGCGGAAGGTTCGGAGCGGCCCGGCGGCCTGCCCGGCGCATCCACCGGCGAGGCGCCGCGGGCCGGCAAGTCGAAGACGCCCGCCCTGGACAGTTTCGGCCGCGATTTGACCGAACTGGCCCGCCAAAACAAGCTCGACCCGGTGATCGGCCGCGAGAAGGAAATCGAGCGGACCATGCAGATCCTCAGCCGCCGGACGAAGAACAACCCGGTGCTCCTGGGCGAGGCCGGCGTGGGCAAGACGGCCATCGTCGAGGGATTCGCGCAGCGGGTGGTCGAAGGCAACGTCCCCGAACTGCTCCTCGATCGCCGCATCGTGGTGCTCGACCTGGCCATGATGGTCGCCGGCACCAAGTACCGCGGCCAGTTCGAAGAGCGGATCAAGGCCGTGATGAACGAGGTCCGCCGCGCGAAGAACACGATCCTCTTCATCGACGAACTGCACACCCTGGTGGGGGCCGGCGGGGCCGAAGGGGCCATCGACGCCAGCAACGTCCTGAAGCCCGCCCTCAGCCGGGGCGAGATCCAGTGCATCGGCGCCACGACTCTCGACGAGTATCGCAAGTACATCGAGAAGGACAGCGCCTTGGATCGCCGCTTCCAGGTGGTGATGGTCGAGGCCTCGACCAAGGGCGAGGCGGTCGAGATCCTCAAGGGGCTCCGCGACCGCTACGAGCAGCACCACCACGTGCGGATCACCGACGACGCCGTCGAGGCGGCCGTCGAGTTGTCGAGCCGCTACATCACCGGCCGCTGCCTGCCCGACAAGGCCATCGACGTGATCGACGAGGCCGGCGCCCGCGTGCACCTGAAGTCGATGACCCGGCCGCCCGACCTGAAAGACATCGACGAAGCGGTGGAAAAGCTCAACAAGGAAAAAGAAGAGGCGGTGGCGAACCAGGACTTCGAGAAGGCCGCCGCGCTCCGCGATCAGGCCGACAAGCTGAAGAAGAAGAAGCAGACGATCACGCACGAGTGGCGGGAAAAATCCCGCGAGACCGACGGCGTGGTCGACGAGGACGTGATTGCCGAAGTGGTCTCGAAGATCACCGGCGTGCCACTGACCCGGTTGAGCACCGAGGATTCGGCACGGTTGATGCGCATGGAGGAGGAACTGCACAAGCGCGTGGTGAGCCAGGACGAAGCGATCAAGTCGGTCTCCAAGGCCGTGCGCCGCAGCCGCAGCGGGCTCAAGGATCCCAAGCGGCCCACCGGCTGCTTCGTGTTTGCCGGGCCCACCGGGGTGGGCAAGACCTTGCTCGCCAAGGCCCTGGCCGAGTTCATGTTCGGCGATGCCGACGCCCTGGTGCAGATCGACATGAGCGAGTACATGGAGAAGCATAACGTCAGCCGGCTGATCGGGGCCCCGCCGGGCTACGTGGGCTACGAAGAAGGCGGCCAGTTGACCGAGAAGATCCGCCGCCGGCCCTATGCCGTGGTCCTCTTGGATGAGATCGAGAAGGCCCATCCCGACGTCTTCAACATGCTCCTGCAGGTGATGGAAGAGGGCCGCTTGACGGACAGCTTCGGCCGCAACGTCGACTTCCGCAACGCGATCCTCATCATGACCACCAACGCCGGCGCCGAGGCGATCAAGAACGAGGCGGCCTTCGGTTTCCAGAAGCCGGACGACGACGCTTCCTACGAGAGCATGAAGGGGCGGGTGCATGAGCAGATCGAAAAGGTCTTCCGCCCCGAGTTCCTCAACCGCGTGGACGACGTGATCGTCTTCCGCCACCTCACGCAGGACGATCTGGGCGACGTGATCGAGATGGAGTTGCGCAAGGTCCGCGAGCGGCTCGCCGAGCGCGGCATCAAGCTGGTCCTGACGCCCCCGGCGAAAGTGCTTCTCATCAAGAAGGGGAGCAACCTCGATTTCGGCGCGCGGCCACTCCGCCGGGCGATCGAGAACTTCGTCGAAGACCCGCTATCCGAGGAACTCCTCAAGGGCGAGTTCAAGGGGGTGGACACCATCACCATCGAGGTGAAGGAAGTGGGCGACAAGAAGCAGCTCTACTTCCACGGCACCAAAGGCGAAGCCCCGGCCGAGCCGCAGGTCGTCGGCGCCGGCGCCGGAGCCGGCGAAACGCCGTAAGAAGATATCCTCGCCGCCGGGCGAGCCTAACGCAGGGTCCCCTCTCCCTTGGGGAAAGGGTTAACACATAGTCCCCTCTCCCTCCGGGAGAGGGTAGGGTGAGGGCGGATGCTGCGGCAAAGCAGCCAAGCTGCCCTCACTCTTGCGTTTCTTGCCGGCGATGGCCCCGCTGCCAGCCCAACGCTTCTTATCCATCCATCCCAGTCGCAAAGAACGCGGCGACCGGCAAACTTTACTCAAGCCGCAGGGCCAAGCCGACGAAATAACGTCGGAAGGGCGTTGCTCCAAACCGCGGAGATAATCCGGACACGCCCCCGGCGAATAAACGCACAGGAAACTCGCGGGCCAGCCACCTACAATGAACTGGGCAACGCGGCGCCCCGGCGCCGCTTGCCGCCATTTTCGATCGCTAATTCCATGTCCACTGCCACCCAAATCCCGGCCAACCAACACGTCCCCACCCAGCGGCTGCCCGCCATGGTCGAATGGATCGCTGACCTGGGTGCGGTGGTGATGGATGGGATCATCGGCCTGGGTAACATCTCCACGTTTTCGCTACGCACGTTTGGCTGGCTGTTCGCCCGGCTGCCGCGCCGCGAAACGCTGATCCCCGCCTTCTACCAGATCGGCGTATTGAGCTTGCCGGTGGTGGCCCTGACTGGCACCTTTATCGGTATGGTGCTGGTGGAGCAAAGCTACGTGCAGTTTCGCAACTTGCACATGGAAGCCAAACTGGGGGCCGTGATCAATATGTCGCTGGTCCGCGAGTTGGGCCCTGTGCTGGCCGCCACCATGCTGGCCGGCCGCGTGGGCAGCGCCATGGCGGCCGAATTGGGCACCATGCGGGTCACCGAGCAGATCGATGCCCTGACGACCATGGGTGCCAATCCCATTCATTACTTGGTGGTGCCGCGCTTCCTCGGCTGCCTGCTGTTGATTCCCGCCCTGACGATCATGGCCGACTTCATGGGCGTGGTCGGTGCGCTGTTTTACGCCGTCAGCCTGTTGGGGATCGATTTCCACCATTACGTGGAGAACTCGCAGCATTTTGTGGGCTATTTCGACATGTTTGCCGGCGTGTTCAAGAGTCTTTTCTTTGGCGCCGCCATCGCCCTGATCGCCTGTTATCGCGGTTTCCATTGCGATCCGGGCGCCGAGGGCGTGGGCCGCGCCGCCACGGCCGCCTTCGTCTATTCGTTCGTGATGATTTTGTTGCTCGACTTGTTGCTGGGCATCGCCCTGAATGGACTGTATTTCAGCCTTTGGCCCGAGGCGCCTAAACTGTTTTGATAACATGTAGCACAGCCGCCCTCGGCTGTGCAAGCAAAGGTAGTGCAAACACACGGTCACAGCCGGGGCGGCTGTGCTACATACAACCATGGTCACCGTTTCCCGCGACAACCCCGATCCTGAGCGCCCCCTGGTCCAACTCGATCAGGTTGGGGTCGATTTCGGGCGGCAGCGCGTGCTCCGCGACGTCAACCTCGCCATCCCGCAGGGCCAGACGCTGGCCGTGATCGGCGAAAGCGGCTGCGGAAAGACGGTGCTGCTGAAGACGATCATCGGGCTCTTGCGACCCGCTCACGGCGCGGTGCATTTCGACGGCCAAGACCTGGCCGCCCTCGGCGAGCGGGAACTGACACGGCAGCGGACCCGCTTCGGTTTCCTGTTCCAGCAAGCCGCCCTGTTCGACAGCATGACGATCGCCCAAAACGTCTCCTTCCCCTTGCGGCAGCATACCCACAAGACCGCCGAGGAGATCCGGCAGATGACCATGGCCCGGCTGGCCGAAGTCGGCCTGCCCGAGAATATTTTGCACAAGAAGCCGGCCGAACTTTCGGGCGGCATGCGCAAACGCGTGGGCCTGGCCCGGGCCCTGGCCCTGGAGCCGGAGATCATCCTGTACGACGAACCCACGACCGGGCTGGACCCGATCATGAGCGACGTGATCAACGAGTTGATCCTCAGCACGCGCCGCCAGCACCCGGTCACCAGTGTGGTGGTGACCCACGACATGCGGACGGCGCAGAAAGTGGCCGACCGCGTGGTCATGCTGTATCCCTTGGCGCGCTTGCAGCCCGACGAGCCGCAGGTCCTCTACGACGGCCCCCCCGATGGCATCGAGCGGGCCGCCGACAGCCGCGTGTCGCAATTCGTCCGCGGGGAAGCCGGCGAACGGCTCATGGAAATGCGACAACAGAACGGACGGTGATTGATGGACGACCGCGTGATGCAGTTCCGCGTGGGAGTGGTGTTCCTCGCCACCCTGCTCATTACCGGCATCTTGCTGGCCCTCTTCGGCGGGCTGCCGGATTTCCTCGGACGCACTTACGACATCCAGATTCTGTTAAGTGACGCCAGCGGCGTGACCAAGGACACGCCGGTGCGAAAAAGCGGCCTTGTCATTGGCCGGGTGGACAGCGTCCGCCTCATCGATAACGATTCCAAAGCCCTGGTGACGGCGAAGATTCAGGATGACAAGTTCATTTACCAGAACGAAGATTGTTGGGTTACCCGAAACATGTTGAGCGGTGACAGCGCCTTGTCTTTTATCCCCGATCCCAACAAGCCAGGTGCGGGGAAGCCGATCAAGCGGGACGCGCCTCTGGTGGGCAAGATTTCCGAAGATCCTACCGGCGTCAAACGGGTGTTGGAGGATGCCTTGAAAAGCCCGATCGACACCGTAAACAGTACCGGAAAAGCGTTGAAGGAGGCCAGCGAAGAGCTGGGAAAGGCCGCTCACAAAGTGGGAGAACTCTTTGACAAAAAAACGCAGAGCGATTTGAGGGCCATCCTCGAGGGTGCGGCCGACGCGATGAAGGTGCTGGGCACGAAAGAGAACCAGGAGAAGCTCGCCAAGGCCATGAACGACCTCCCCCAAACGGTCAAGGGCATGAACAACACGTTCGAACGTACCGATCAAATGCTGAGCCAGTTCATGAAACCCTCGCCCGTGGATGGCAAAACGCCCATCGAGCGCATGGTGGGCACCATCGAGCTGACCGAGCGGACGCTCCGCAAGTTCAGCGAGCCGCCGCGGGAAGGCGAACTGGCGCCCACCGACCAGATCGCCAAGGCCATGGAAAACATCAACGACATTACCGGACTGATCCGCACCATCGTCACGCGGATCGACCAGGGCGAGGGATCCATCGGCGCGCTGATGAACGACCGGCAACTGTACGACCGGCTCAATCGGGCGGCGAAGAACATCGAGGCCGTGAGCGGCCAACTCAAGCCGATCCTGGATGACGCCCGCGTCTTCTCCGACAAGATCGCCCGTCATCCCGGCGTCATCGTCCGCGACGCCGTGAAGCCGGGCATCGGGCTGAAATAGTAAAGGGGAAAGTCGTAGGGTGGGACAAGCGCAGCGCGGTCCCACCCTGCAGTTGCCCCCTTCCGCCTTCCCCCTTCCGCCTCCTATACTTAGGGGATGATGCGCAGCGGCCGAGTCTGTTGGTGGACGTTCACGTCTCTTGCCTGCGGGATCTTGTGGGCCGGCGCCGCCGCGCCCCTTTCGGCCCAGCCCATCGGCTCGGTCGCCGGCAGCCAGTTCGAGTTGGCCGACACCGTCCAACTCGATCAGGTGGACCAGGCCGTGTTGGCGCAATGGGAGCGGGCCAAGGCCCTGCTGGCCGACCGTCAGTGGGACGAGGCCCTCGACATTCTCGGCCAACTGGCCGAATCGTCGGAGGGGAAGCTGCTGGCAGTCACGAACTGCCGCTACCTGAGCCTGCGTGCCTGCTGCCAGTTGCAGTTGGCCGCCTTGCCTCCCGACGCCTTGAAACTCTACCGGCAGCGCGTGGACCCCATTGCCAAAAAGTGGTACGAGCAAGGCATCGCCCAGCGGAACCGCGCCGCGCTCGAGAAAATCGTCGATCGGGCGTTTGCCAGCCGCTACGGCGACAAGGCCTTGATGGCGCTGGGCGAAATGGCGTTGGAAGCGGGCGATTTTGCCGCCGCCCGCTGGTACTGGGAGCGGGTCCTGCCCAGCACGCCGCCGGCCGGCACGCCGCGCATCTGGCCCGGCTACCCGGATACCGATCTCGATCTGGCCGCCGTCCGCGCCCGGCTGGTGCTGGTGTCGATCCTGGAGGGCAAGAAGGGGACAAATCCAACTTCCCGGGATGGCCCGGAGGGTGCGGCACACAAATTGGACTCGTCCTCTTCTTCTTCGCGAGCAACAGAAGAGTTGGCCGCCTTCGTCCGCCTGCACGGCGAGGCCCAGGGCCGGCTGGGCGGCCATGAAGGGAAATATGCCGATTTGCTCGGAGCGCTGCTGGCCGATAGCGTCGCCTGGCCGCCCGCGGCCTCCGATCCGAATTGGGTCACCTTCGCCGGCAACTCTCGGCGGAATCGGATCGCCTCGCGTCTGAGCGACGTGGGGGCCATTGCGTGGCGTCTTCCGCTGCGTCCCGCCCCGGCCGCCGGCGACCGGCTCTTCGAGCCACCGGGAGCGAGCGAAAACCCGCGCGAGCCGCTCAGTTTCCATCCCTTGCAACTGGGCAACCTGGTGCTGGTCAACGATAGTCTGCGCATCCTGGCCCTGCGTCTGGATACCGGCCAGCCGGCCTGGGGTCGGGCGGCGATCTACGAAAGCCAGCTCTCTGGCCCAGCCGCCCCACGGCTGCCGCCCGAGATGCTCGGTTCTCCGCGTTTCACGCTGACCTGCTTCGAGGACAAGCTGTTTGCCCGCATGGGCTCGCCTGTCACCGGCCAACCCCAAGGCGGAACGACGCCCCTCAGGCCCGGGTGCCTAGTGTGTTTGGACCTGGCCGCCGAGGGCCGCCTCGTTTGGAAGATCGCTCCCGAAGAAGGTTGGGCCTTCGAGGGCTCGCCGGTCGCCGACGCCCGCGGGCTGTACGTGGCCATGCGCCGGCAGGACATTCGGCCGCAAGTTTCCGTGGCCTGTTTCGACGCCGACAATGGACGCCTGCGCTGGCGGCGGTTCGTCTGTGGTGCCGAGACGCCCGCCCGCGGCGTCTACTATGAAAGCACGCATCACCTGCTCACCCTTTCCGGCGACACGCTCTACTACAACACTAATCTGGGAGCCGTGGCCGCCCTGCGGGCCGACGACGGCTATCCGCTGTGGGTCAGCCTCTATCCTCGCGCGCGCCGCGGCGACCTGGCCCGGCTCGCGCCCCACTGGCGGCGCGACCTGAATCCTTGCCTGTTCGACGACGGCACGCTGCTGGTGGCGCCGGCCGATAGCCCGCGCATTTTCGCCTTCGACGCCGCCACCGGTCATATGCTTTGGCAAACCGGCAGCGAAGTGGAAGATGCCGAGCATTTGCTGGGCGTGGCCGGCCAGTGGCTCATCGCCGGCGGTCGAAAGCTGTACTGGATCAGCCTTAAGGAAGAAGACCGCGGCCGGGTGAAACACGTGTGGCCCGAGACGTCCGACCAGCCGCCCGGCTATGGCCGCGGCGTGCTGGCCGGCAGCGACGTGCTCTGGCCGACCCGCGACAAGCTTTACATCTTCGACCAGCAGACCGCCGAGCCGCGAAAGGTCGTCGATCTCCGTGCCCGCGGCGCTTCGGGCGGCAACCTGCTGCCGGCCGGCGGTCAATTGCTCATTGCCACGGAAACCGAGTTGATCGCCGTCGGCCCGCACGGCCGCGACGCACCCCCCGGCTCCGCGCCGCCCCTGGCGGTGGCGGCGCACCAACCATAGCACAAGCCAACGAGTGACCCATGCCCGAACACGACGATCTGCAAGCAGTCCAAGAACTGAACGACGCCTACCGGTTGATCACCGAACGGCTGGCCCAGGTGATTGTCGGCCAGCAGCAGGTGATCGAGGAGCTGCTCGTGGCCATGTTCGCCCGCGGGCATTGCCTGCTGGTGGGCGTGCCGGGGCTGGCCAAGACGCTCCTGATCCGCACGCTGGCCGATGCCCTGTCGCTGGAGTTCCGCCGCATTCAGTTCACGCCCGACCTGATGCCTTCCGACATCACGGGCACCGAGGTGATTCAGGAGGACCGCAGTTCCGGGAGCCGCGAATTCCGCTTCCTTCCCGGCCCGATCTTCGGCAACGTCATCCTGGCCGACGAAATCAACCGCACGCCGCCCAAGACCCAGGCCGCGTTGCTCGAGGCCATGCAGGAATATCAAATCACGGCCGGCGGGCGGCGCCATCAGCTCGGCCAGCCGTTCTTCGTGCTGGCGACGCAGAATCCCATCGAGCACGAGGGCACCTACCCGCTGCCCGAGGCCCAACTCGACCGCTTCATGTTCAACACCTTCGTCGATTATCCGGAGGAGGAAGAGGAGTTCGACATCGTGCGGCGGACCACGGCCGACCTGACGGCCACGGTGACGCCGGCCCTGTCGGGCGAGCGAATTCTCGAGCTGCAAAAGACCGTCCGCCGCGTGCCGGTGGCCGATCACGTGGTCCGTTATGCCATGAAATTGGTGCGATTGACGCGGCCCCGCCCTCCCGCGGCCGGCCGGCGCGATGAGGTGCCCCAGTTCATTCGCGACTACGTCAGTTGGGGCGCCGGACCGCGGGCGAGCCAGTTCCTGGTGTTGGGGGCGAAGGCCCGCGCCGTCTTGCACGGCCGTTTTTGCGCCGGCACCGACGACGTCCGCGCCGTGGCCCTTCCGGTGCTCCGGCATCGCATCGTGACGAACTTCAACGCCGAGGCCGAAGGCATCAAGCCCGAGGATCTCGTCCGCCGGCTGCTCGATACGCTGGGCGAAGGTGGCGTGCCGGCCGGAAAGCTGTCGCCGGTGATCAGAAAAGAAGGGGGCAGGTCGCTGTAGGGAACGCCCTCTGTGGCGTTCCGCCATTGGGTGACGGCGCACCGCGGAACGGGACGGAGCCCGTTTCCTACAGCGCCGGAACAATAAACGATACCGGTGATTACTCATGCAAAACGCCCATCCCTTGCTCGATTCCCGCATGCTCGCCCGGTTGCAAGGCGTCCCGCTGCGCGCCCGATCGACCGTCGAGGGCTACGTGTCGGGCGTCCACCGCAGCCCTTTTCACGGCTTCTCGATCGAGTTCGCCGAGCACCGCGAGTACGCCCCCGGCGACGACCTTCGTTATCTCGACTGGAAAGTTTTTGGGCGGACCGACAAATATTATCTCAAGCAATTCGAGGACGAGACGAACCTGGTCTGCCACCTGCTCCTCGATACCAGCGAGAGCATGCTTTACCGCAGCGACGCCGCGCCGTGCTCGAAGCTCGAATATGCGCAGCGTGCCGCCGCCACGCTGGCTTACCTGGTCCTCCACCAACAGGACAGCGTGGGCCTGGTGGCGTTCGACAGCGAAATCCGCTCGCTGGTCCGCGCCAGCAGCAATCCCTCGCACCTGAAGCAGCTCCTGCACGTCATGGAGAGCGCCTCGGCCCAACGAAAAACGTCGATCGGCCCGCTCTTCCACGACCTGGCCGAGCGGCTGAAGAAGCGGGGTATCGTAATCGTTCTCAGCGACCTGTTCGACGACGTCGAAGTGACGTTGACCGGGCTGAAGCATCTGCGGCATCGACGGCACGAGGTGATCGTGATGCACGTGCTCGATCCGGCGGAGATGGATTTCCCCTTCGAGCGAATCACGTTTTTTCGCGGCTTGGAGCAACTGCCCGACGTGTTGGCCGAGCCCCGCGCCCTGCGGCGGGCCTATCTGGCCGAGTTCGGCCGTTACCTGCGCCGGCTGCAAGCCGGCTGCCGCGCCCAGGCCATCGATTACGTTCCGCTGCGAACCGATCAACCATTGGAGGTGGTGTTGTCGAGATATTTGGCGTCGCGGTAAATCCTATCCCGCCGACCGCAGTCGGCGGGCGCTTTTTGTGAAATCCGCAGAATCCAAAATCTCAAATCTTGGATCTCAAATCCTGACCCCTGACCCCTGACCCCTGACCCCTGACCCCTGACCCCTGACCCCTGAACCCTCCCATGCCACCGCCGCTGTTCGCCTTCGGAATCGCCCATCTGCCGATGCTCGGCTGGCTGGCGGCGGCGGCGGCGCCCATCCTGATCCATCTGTGGAACCGGCGAAAGTACCGCGAGATGTCCTGGGCGGCCATGGAATATCTGCTGGCGGCCGCCAAGCGGCAGTCGCGCCGGCTGTTCCTCGAACAGTGGCTCCTGCTTTGCGTCCGCACGTTGCTGGTGGTCTTGATCGTGCTGGCCGTGGCCGAGCCGTATCTCGAGCGGAGCGGCTTCGCCACAGGTTCCGTGGGGCACACGCATCGCGTGCTCGTGCTCGACGGCTCGTACTCGATGGCCTATCAACCGACCGACAAGACGCGTTTCGATCGGGCCAGGCAGGTGGCCCGGCAAATGGTCGAGGAGAGCCCCCAAGGCGACGCCTTCACGCTGATCTTGATGTCTTCGCCGCCGCGCGTGGTCGTGGGGCGGCCGGCCATCGAACCCAGCGAAATCCTCCGCGAGATCGACAGCCTCCGGCTTACCCACGCGACGGGCGACGTGCCGGCCACGGTGCGGGCGATCCGCCAGGTGGTCGACGCCGCCCGGGCCGAAACGTTCCGCCTCGCCCGGCATGAGGTGTACTTCCTCACCGATTTGCAACGCTTGAGCTGGGCCCCCAAACTCGCCGCGCCCGCCGCGGCCGAGTTCCAGCGGCAAGCCGACCAGCTCAGCCAACTGGCGGCGTTGTTCCTGATCGATCTCGGGCAGCCGGCGGCCGAAAATCTGGCCGTCACGGGACTCCGCGCCCTGGACCCGCCATGGACCGTCGGCCGCCACGTGCGATTGGAGGCCGAACTGAAGAACTTCGGCGACCAGGCCCACCGCCGTCAAGCGGTGGAGCTGCTGGTCGATGGGCAGCGCATCGAGCAGAAGCAGGTGAACCTCGGTCCCCGGGCCACGGCCTCGGTGGCGTTTTCCTATCGTTTTGATGCGGCGGGCGACCATGCCATCGAAGTTCGCGCCGCCGGCGATGCGCTGGACGTCGACAATCACCGTTTCCTGGCCGTGCCGGTGCGGCAGACGATCCGCGCGCTGTGCATCGACGGGCGGCCGGCGAGCAACTCGTTCCGCGGCGCGGCCGATTACCTGGCCGTGGCGCTGACGCCCGAGGCTGGCCCCGGCCGAGCGCTGGTGCAGGCCGAAGTGGCCCCGGAAAGCGCGATCATGGATCGCAACTTGGCCCGCTACCAATGTGTACTGGCCTGCAACGTGGCCCAGTTCACGGCCAGCGAAGCCCGCGTGTTGGACGCCTATCTCCGCGGCGGCGGCAACCTGGTCTTCTTTCTCGGCGATCAGGTCTTGCCCGAGCGATATAACCGCGAACTCGGCCCACCGGCGCCAGGCCGCGCCGCTCCCGGCAGGGCAGGGCGGGGCAGGGCAGGGCATCCAATCTCCCCTCTCCCTTTGGGAGAGGGGTCGGGGGTGAGGGCAGGGCAGGGGAGGGCCTCAAGTCTCCCCTCTCCCTTTGGGAGAGGGGTCGGGGGTGAGGACAGCGCGACGTTGGTCCCCTCTTCTTCCGGGAGAAGTGCCGGGGGTGAGGGCATTCTCCCCGCCCAACTCGGCTCGGTCATCGACCACTCGACCTCGCGCCTCGACCCGCTCGGCTATCGGCATCCGATTGTGCAGCCGTTTCGCGGCCGCGGCGAAACCGCGCTCTTGACCACTCCCGTGCTGAAATATTACCGGCTGCGCGTGCCGCAAAACTCCCCGGCGAAGACGGTGCTGGCAATGGCCAACGGCGATCCGTTGATTGTCGAGCAGCCGGTGCATCGCGGCCGGGTAGTGCTGGTGGCCACCTCGGCCGATACGTCCTGGACCTACATGCCGTTGTGCCCCAGTTTTGTCCCCCTGGTTCAGGAAATCGTGGCCTGGTGCGTGGGCGGGCAGCTCGATCAGCAGAATCTGCTGGTGGGCGAGCCGCTCGGCGTCTCGCTGCCCCTGCCGGCCGCGCAATCGCCGGCCACCGTGCAAGGGCCCGATGGCCGTAGCCGTAGCGTGCAACTGCGTGCCAGCGCCGCCGACGCCACGCTGAGCTATCCAGATACCATGCAGAGCGGCATCTATGTCGCCCGCTTCGGCGCCCCCCTGAATCGCACGCAGGCCTTCGCCGTCAACGTCGACACGGCGGAAAGCGACCTTGCCCAGATCGACGCCGAGGAATTGCAGAACGACGTGTGGCCCGGCATTTCCTTCGTCCATCAGACCTCGTGGCAGGACATTGCCGCCTCCGGGCCGGGCCATCCGATCGGCAGCCGCAGCCGCCTGCACGTCGATCTGCTCTACGCGGTGTTGGGGCTGTTGTTGGTGGAAACGTTCTTGGCTTGGAAAATGGGACACGATGATGGGTTATACCGTCCCCAACTGGATTGAGCGCCTGTTCGGCATCAAGACCGAGGCCGGCCAGGGCACGGTTTGGGGCATCGAGTATGCCTGGCCGTGGCCGCCGTGGCTGACCGTGTTGTTTGCCGCCTGCGCCGCGGCGTTCGTGGTGGCCATCTATCTCCGCGATCATCGGCGCCATTCGCGGCCCTATCGCCTGATGCTGGCCGCCATGCGGCTCGTGCTGATCGCCATGGTCTTGCTGATGATCGCCCAGGTGACACTGTCGCTCAAACGGACCGGCCTGCCTTGTGCGGCGGTGCTCGTCGACGATTCGTTGAGCATGACCACCGTCGATCAATATGACGCCAAACTGGGCAAGACTATGGGCGAACGGATGCGGCGGGCCCGCTTGGGCAATGCCGAGCCCAGCCGCTGGAATCTGGCGCGAACGGTGCTCACGGAAGACCGCGGGGCTTGGCTGCGTGGCATCGCCGACGGTCACCGGCTGCAACTGTATTTCCTCACCGGCGTGCGGCCGAGCCGGCACGAAGACGTACCCGGCATCGTCAAGGAAATCCGCTCGGCCACGCCTACCGGCGATCGCACCCGGCTGGGCGCCGGCATCCAAGCCGTGCTCGACGAGCTGCGCGGGACGGCCCCCGCGGGCCTGGTGGTGCTCAGCGACGGCATCAACACCGACGGGCCGCCGCTGGCCGACGCCGCCGAATACGCCCGCCGCCGCGGCGTGCCCCTGTTTCCCATCGGGCTGGGCAGCCAACAGCCGCTCCGCGAGCTGAAACTCTCCGATCTCCTGGTCGACGACGTGGTCTTTCTGAACGACGTGGTCACTTTCGACTGCCGTCTGACGGCCAGCGGTTTTCAGGGGAAAAAAGTCGTCGTATCGCTCCGCCAAAACGGCAAGGCGGCCGTGCTGGCCAAGACCGAAGTGACGGTCGAGGCCGACGGTCAGCCCCAGTCGGTTCGCGTGCCGTTTCGCCCTACGGAGGTCGGCCGCTTCGAGTTCGTCGTCGAGGCCCAACCGCAGGACGGCGAGCTGAAGACCGAGCGGAACCGGCAGGTCCGCACGGTCCAGGTGCGGAAGGAGAAGATTCGCGTTCTGCTGGTCCAGGCCTATCCCAATTTCGAGTTTCGCTATCTCCGCAACATGCTCCAGCGCGACGAAATGATCGCGTTGCACAGCGTCCTGCAAGAGGCCGACTTGGAACATGCCGAGCAGGACGCCTCGGCGCTGCGGGTTTTTCCCGTGCGGCGCGAGGAACTGTTCGCCTACGACGTGGTGATCCTGGGCGACGTGAATCCGGCCCTGCTCAGTCCTGCCGCCTTGCAGAACCTGGCCGACTTTGTCGATCAGCCGGCCAAAGGGGGCGCCTTGGTGCTGATCGCCGGGCCGGCCTTCATGCCGGCGGCCTATCGCCAAACGCCGCTCGGCCGGCTGCTGCCGTTTGCCGCGGAAAGCGTTCGGCCGCCCGATCCGGCCCGCGTGCTCACCGAGGGATTCGTGGTGCAGCCCACCGACATCGGGCTGGTGAGTCCCGCCATGCAATTGGGCGACACGCCCGCCGAAACGCAGGAAATCTGGCGCCATCTGCCGCCCCTGTACTGGCTCTTGGAGCTGCCCGCGTTGAAGCCGGGCGTGCGGGTCTTGGCCGAGCATCCCGCGCGGCTGGCCCCCGACGGCCGCCACCTGCCGGTCATCTGTTTTCAATACGTGGGGGCGGGCAAGGTCCTTTTCCACGCCACCGACGAGACGTGGCGCTGGCGATTCCGAACCGGCGACGCCTATTTCGCCCGCTACTGGGTGCAGACCATCCGCTCTCTCTGCCGCTCGAAGCTCGCCGACGCGGGCCGCTCCGTGCTCCTCTCCACCGACCGCCGCGAATATGCCGAGGGCGAGCCGGTGCGGCTGCGGGCCCGCTTCACCGACGAGCGGCTGGCCCCCGCCGAAGATAACGGCGTTACCGTGGTCGTGGAACGCTCCGGGCGACAATCGGAGCGGCTGCAACTGCACCGCACGGCGAGCGGCTGCAGCTTTTTCGAGGGCGTGCTTAGCCGGCCCGCCCCCGGCGACTATCATGCCTGGATCGCCATCCCGGCCCTGAAGACCGAAACGCCCGCCGTGGATTTCACCATCCAGCCGCCGGCGGGCGAGTTCGCCGACATTCGCATGGACGCCGCCGAGTTGCGCCGGGCGGCCGAACAGACCGGCGGCCGCTTCTACACCTTTGAAACGGCTGAGCATCTCGTGAGCGATTTACCGCCCGGCCATCAGGTTCCCATCGAATCACTGCCGCCGCTGCCGCTCTGGAACACCTGGCCCGTCCTGGCCCTGTTCCTGGGGCTGTTGATCGGCGAATGGATACTACGGAAACGCCGGGGAATGATATAAAATGATTCAATCTCCCCTCTCCCTTTGGGAGAGGGGCCGGGGGTGAGGGCGGCTGGAACTAACTTGCTGGCCTGTCCCGCCCTCACCCCTAACCCCTCTCCCAAAGGGAGAGGGGACAGCGTTGTCCGCCCCTGACCCCTGAACCTTGGACCCTGATCCCGTGCCCCATCCGCTCGAACAGAAGATCGCCACCTTGCGACGCCGCGTGCGGCGAACGACGGCCGTCTATGGACTCAGCATCGCTACGGCGGTGCTGCTGGCCACGACGGCGGCCCTGGGGCTCGGCGATTACTTATTGCGGTTCCAAGACCGCGGCCTGCGGATCATCGCCTCGCTGCTGGCGCTAAGCATGCTCGGGTGGACCTTCTACCGCTACGTATTGGCCGCTTGGCTCGCGCGTCTCGGCGATCTGGATCTGGCCTTGCTCGTCCAGCGGCGATTTCCCAGCCTGGGCGATCGCCTGCTGAGCGCCGTGGAGTTTTTGCACGCCGATGGCGACGATCCGGCGGCCGGTTCCACGGCACTCCGCCAAGCCATGGTCGCCGCCACCACGGCCGAGGCCGAGCCGCTGGATTTTTCCGCCGTGCTCAATCGGCGGTCGGCCACCTGGGCTGCCGCGGCACTAGCCGCCGTCTGCCTGCTCACCGGCGTCTGCGTCCTCATGGATCCGTCTGGCGCGAGGATCGCCGCGACTCGATTGGCGAATCCCTTTGGCACGACGGCCTGGCCGCGGATGACCCATTTGGCGATTCGCCGGCCGGTCGTGCGCGTGGCCCGCGGCCGGGCCTTCCAACTGGAGGTGGTCGATGCCCAAGGTGCCCGGCTGCCGTCGGAGGTCCGCATCCATTACCGCTTCGACGCGGCGGAGGCCGAGGCCGTCGAGGAGGTCGACCGCCTGCGTTACGCGGGCGGCGCGATGACGGCCCGCCGCGAGAACGTCCTGCGGCCGTTTTCCTATTGGATCGAAGGTGGCGACGACCAGTCGCTGCCCTGGTACGATGTTCAGGTGGTCGAGCCGCCGGCCATCGAAGTGGCGACCGCGCGGTTGATCCCGCCGGCCTACACGGGCTGGCCGCCCGTGGCGGCCCAGCGGAACATCCGCGCCTTGGAGGGCACCCGCGTCGAAATCACCGCCACGACCACCAAGCCGCTCCAGTCGGCCGTTCTGTGCCTGGAAAGCGGAGCCCGCGTCCCGGCGCAGCTTGACGCCAACGGCAAGCGGCTGTCCGTCGCCTTCACGGTCGAAAAGTCCGGCTCCTATTGGTTTGACCTGACCGACCGTGAGGGCCTGACCGGCGGCAGCGACGATCGCTGGGAAATCCGCGCCATCCACGATCCGCCGCCGACGGTAACCATCGAGCAGCCGACGGCGAATCTGTTCGTCACGCCGCGGGCAGTGGTGCCGCTGCGCGTCGCGGCCAAGGACAACCTGGCCATCCGCAGCATGGCCCTGATGTTCCGCCGGTCCGATTCCGAGCCGGAAGCCGCTCGGCCGCTCTGGACGTCCGCCGCCACGGCTCGCCCCGAACAACCGCCCGAGGACCAGGAGATGCCGGAGGGCGACCGCCGCGTCGTCGAGGACCGCTGGGACCTCGGCCCGCTGGGATTGAAGCCGGGCGCCCGCGTCACCTTCTACGCCACGGCCACCGACTATCAACCGCAAACCGGCAAGAGCGAGCCGCGCAGCCTGACCATCATTACGGCCGAAGAGTTGCAGAATCGCCTCGCCGAACACGAAAAACTCGTGCTGGCCGAGCTCCGGCGCGTGCTGCAAATGGAGCGCGGCTGCCGGGCCCAGCTCGAATCGCTGGGGGCGCGGCTCGCCCAGCGGCGACCGATCGGTCAGCCCGACGTCGATCTGCTGCAAGCCCTGCAGCACAATCAGCGGGAAGTCGATCGGGCGCTCAGCAGTCGCGGCGAAGGCGTGCCCATGCACGTGCTGGCCCTGCTGGCCGATCTGGAAAACAATCGCGTCGCCGGCGAGGACATCCGGCAACGCATGGCCGCCTTGCTCGATCAGCTCGAGCGGCTCAGCCGCGAACATCTCTCGCCGCTGGGACAAGAGCTAACTGCCGCCGCCAAAACGGCGCAAGCCGCACGGGAAGACAGCAGCGTCTCCCCTCTCCCGCAAGCGGGAGAAGGGCAGGGGGGGAGGGCAGAGCGTCGAGTCTCCCCTCTCCCTTTGGGAGAGGGGCCGGGGGTGAGGGCGGCAGAAACCGCCAACCCCGCGCAACCCGCCCTCACCCCTAACCCCTCTCCCAAAGGGAGAGGGGACCAGATTGCCGGCCTGTCCGCCAATAGCGAACCGGTGGCCGTGCCGCTCGTTGCCGCCGGCCAGCACCAGGACGCCGTGATCGCCGCGCTCGAGCAGATGATCGGACAACTGGGCCAGTGGGACAGTTACCGCCGCTTCGTCTCCGAGTTGGGCCAAGTGGCGCGCGACCAGCAGGCGCTCGTCCAGCGTACGGCCGAGGTCGGCCGCCGCACCTTGACGCAAGCGTTGCGGGACCTCGCCCCGGCGGACGCCGAAGAATTGCAGACGGTCGCCGATCGCCAACTCGATCTGGCCCGGCTGCTCGACCACCTCCTGCGCGACATGGATCAGGCCGGCGGCGCGCTGCGGCAGAACGACCCCACGGCCGCCCGAACCATTGCCGACGCCGTGGACCAACTCCGCCGCCGGGCGACGGGCCAGCGGATGCGCACGGCCGGCGAGCAGATTCAGCAGAACCAGATTGGCCAGGCGGCATCCGAACAGAAACAGATCGGCCAGAGCCTGCAAGACATTCTCGACCTGCTGGGACAGGGCCGCCGCCCCGCCACCACGGAGCCGACCGGAGAAGAAATTGCCCGGCTGGAGGGAGACGTCGAGCAATTGCGCGCCCGCCAGCAGAAGGCCCGGCAAGAAACCCAGCGGCTCGACGAGTTGCTGCGGCCGCCCCACCAGTCGACGCGGATGGAAGCCCTGGCCCTGCGCGAGTTGGCCAAGCAACAGCACGCCGCCGCCGCCGATGCCGCCCGGCTGGGCGAGCGGTTCGCCACCGGCAGCCCGCCCGGCAATGCGATGACCGCCGCGGCGCGCGAGATGAACGCCGCCGGCGCGCTGCTCGACGGCCGCACGACCGGCCAGGCCACGCAACAGGCCCAGCAGAACGCGATCGGGCAGCTCGACGCACTGCTCACGGCCATGAAAACGACGAAATCGGCCACGGCGGCGGCGGGCCAACTCCCCTCGTCGGCATCTCCTTCGCCGGCCGCTGGCACGCGGAAGAAGCCCGACGCGGCTCGCGATCAGACGGCCATGGCTCAGCCCGGGGCGTCCCCCTCGCAACCGGCCGCCGGCGACGGCAAGAGCCGCAAGGCGGCACGGGAAGAAGCGCGGGCGGCAATCAAGCGGCTGTGGGGCAGCTTGCCGGAGCGTGCCCGCCAGCAAATGCTCGAAGCGCCCGTCGAGGAGTTCCCGCCCAAGTATGAGGAGCAGATCGAGCAGTATTTCCGCCGCTTGGCCGAGGAAAAGGGGAAATGATGACAGATGCAGGGAAAAAGGGGACTGTCCCCTTTTGTGTAAAGCACCCTTCGGGCCGTTCCGGCAAATGGGGACTGTCCCCTTTTTCCCTCCGCTGCCTCTGTTTCCTCGTCGCGTTCTGGTGTTGCACCGGCGTTTCGGCGGCCGACAAGGACGCCGAGCGAGCGGCCGCCCAGCTCGTCACGCCGGCGGCCGAACGGGCGATCGAGCTGGGGCTGAAATGGCTCGCCCAACAACAGCACGACGACGGCAGCTTCGGCAGCGGTCCGTATCGCGGCAACGTGGCCGTGTCGGCCCTGTCGGGCATGGCCATGATGTCCGCCGGGAGCACGCCCGGCCGCGGCCCCTACGGCAGCCAACTCAACCGGTGCGTCGATTATCTGCTGGCGAGTAGCCAGCCCAGCGGCTTCATCGCCGGTCCCGACGCCAGCCGCGGACCGATGTACGGTCACGGCTTCGCCACCATGTTCCTGGCCGAATGTTACGGCATGTCGCCCCGCCCCGAACTGCGGCAGAAGCTCACCAGGGCCGTCAAGATCATCGTCAATTGCCAGAACCGGGGCGGCGGCTGGCGCTATCAGCCGGTGCGGGACGACGCCGACATTTCGGTCACGGTGTGCCAGATCATGGCCCTGCGGGCGGCCCGCAACGCCGGCCTCTACGTGCCCAACGAAACCATCGACCGCTCGACCGACTACGTGAAGCGGAGCCAGAACGCCGACGGCGGTTTCATGTACCGGATTCAAGGAGGCGAGAGCGCCTTTCCGCGCTCGGCCGCCGCCGTGGCGGCCCTGTACAGCGCCGGCATCTACAAAGGGCTGGAAATCACCAAGGGCCTCGACTACCTGATGCAGTTCTTGCCCAGCGAGGGCGCCACGCGGCACGAAATTTACTATTTTTACGGCCAATACTACGCCGCCCAGGCCATGTGGCAGGCCGGCGGCCAACGCTGGAGCCGCTGGTATCCGGCCGTTCGCGACGAGCTCATTAGCCGCCAGCACCCCGACGGCGTCTGGATCACCTCCGAGGGGAACGAATGCGCCACCGCGATGGCCTGCATCGTGCTCGAAATGCCCAACAACTATTTGCCGATCTTTCAGCGATGAACGCAGGGAAACGTTTCTGGATCGTTGTCAGCTCGTGCCCTGGTGCGCCGTTTAGCCGGCGTTCTTGCACGCCGTTCCTTCGTTTGGCCGTTCTTCTCTCGGTCTGTTTCCTTCTCACTTCGGCGGCCGGCGCCGTGGCCCCGCGGGGCGTGCCGGCGGCCGGCGAACCGTTTCACGCTGAACTCACGGGCGTCACGGCCGACTGGCAACTCACCTTCAGCATCGGCGGCAAACAGCATGCCATGCCCGCGGCCGACCTGGTCTGCTGGGGACGATGCCCGGAGCAGGGCAGGGGAGAGGCGCTCGTGCTGGCTGACGGCTCGCTCGTCATGGCCGACATCGTCGCCGCCGACAAGGAACGGCTCACCGCCAATTCGGAAGTGCTCGGCACGCTCAAGCTGCCGCTGGAATCGCTCGCCGGCCTCGTCTTCCAGATGCCGTCACAGCCGGCCGACCGCGACAAACTCCTGGATCGCCTGGCCCGGGCGACTGGCGACGCGGATCGCCTGCTCCTGCACAACGGCGACGAGCTGGCCGGACTGCTGACCGGCATTGCCGACGACGTGGCCAAGCTGGATACCGACGTGGGCCCGGTCGAGATCAAGCTCGAGCGCGCCGCGGCGCTCATCCTGAACCCCACGCTCAAGCACAAGCCGCCGAAAAGCGGCCCATTCCAGGTCTGGGCCGGCCTGAGTGACGGCAGCCGTCTCCTCTGCACCCGGTTGCTCATGGATCGCCAGTCGTTGCGGATGACCGCCTTCGGGCAGGCGTTTACGGCCCCGTCCGCGGCCATTGTGTTTTTGCAGCCGCTCGGCGGCCGGGCCGTGTATCTGTCCGATCGGAAGCCGGCCGAGTACCAGCAGACGTCGTATCTCGACTTGTCCTGGCCTTATCAGATCGATCGCAACGTGACCGGCGGCCAGTTGCGCTCTGGCGGCCGGCTCTATCTGAAGGGTCTCGGCGTTCACAGCGCCGCCCGGCTGGTGTACTCAATCTCCCCTCTCCCTTTGGGAGAGGGGCAGGGGGTGAGGGCTGAAGGGCAGGGGGTGAGGGCGGCCAGTGTTCCAACACGTTTCGAGGCTGATGTCGGCATTGACGACTCGACCGGCGGTCGCGGCAGTGTGCAGTTTCGCGTCCTGGTCGATGGCAAGGAGAAGTTTACGAGTCCGATCGTCCGCGGCGGTGACTCGCCGTTGCCCGTTTCCGTCGATGTCACCGGCGCCGAAAAGCTGGAACTGGTGGTTGATTATGCCGATCGCGGCGACGTGCTCGACCACGCCGATTGGCTCAATGCGCGATTGGTCCAGTAGAGGGACAGTAAAAATTGGCCGCAAAAGAACGGTCGAGTAGCGGAGGGGCAGCAGAGCTGCCGCCTCCGCCCTCATCAAACCAGACGGGCGGGTTTCCCGCATCCGGCTTACCCGAAAACTCTCGGCATGGCAAAGCATGCACAGGACTCCTACGTCAAACCGGTTACAACAACTCCAAGCCCAAGGCTTGAAGATGGGCGGTAAA
>Ga0181520_10002315_pt1 | contig 35734 bp, 37 predicted proteins | sample PEATcosm2014_Bin_29_FD_132451 | JGI IMG/M metagenome (GOLD analysis project Ga0181520, IMG submission 132451) | Peatland microbial communities from MTU Mesocosm Facility, Houghton, MI, USA - PEATcosm2014_Bin02_30_metaG | ecosystem: Environmental > Terrestrial > Soil > Wetlands > Peat | place...
GACGCGTTCGTCCAGCACTACAATCGATTCAGCCGGCCATTTGTCTGGACCGCGACTGCCGATTCTATCCTGCAGAAGATTGCACGCCTTTGTTCACGTATTTCCGGGACAGCACACTAGGAAGTCCGGCGGACGATGGCCAGCTTTTACTCCGCAACGATTCACTGGAAAGTAAAATGTTGCCGAGCCGAAGTTACTGTTTGCCTAATAGTAGGAGACGAGCTGAATAATTGATTCTGTGATCAATTGTCTTTAGGGAAAACAGTTGCCGATCAGTAACGGATCAAGGCGGAGTGTTGGGCTCGCTTCAACTCGCCCCGGCGTTGCCGTTTACACCATCCCCGTTCAAGGTAGGGCCATCATCTACTTTGGCACCGCTGGATGCAGCGGTCGTAGATGTCTTCTGAGATGAAGAATAACAGCGGCAATCAATCTAGTTGTGCGGACGCATATCTCATACATCCTTTGTAGATACCGCGAGGGTGGTGCAACGAAAATCTCATTCAGTAGAGTTCTGACTGGACGAATCATTACGAGAGAACTATACACCTGATCTTCCCTCGACTGCCATTCCTGTGACATGCGATACCGAATTTAAACTTGCGTCAGAGCAGGTTCGGGAATAGAGTCGCTTGCCATACCCACTAACGCCTGTTCGCCTGCCAGCCTTTTGTACGTTGTTTTCTTGTACGGTCGTCGCCCGCATCTGCGCGGGGTTGAGCGCAGATATCGAGTGCTACGGAGCACCACAAGGTTGGCCTCATCCATATTTCGTAAGCCAATTAATCCAGCAACGGATGGGAGGAAAGTAATGGTCCGCCTCCCGAGAGGAGCACAGAAATTCGGAAAACCTGCCGAACGACAAGGCTCTATCGCTTTCTCGCGGTTTACGCGAAGAGTGCTGGGGCAACAAGAAACTAATGTCAGCCAGGGGGCGGGAGGAACTCCTCCCGTTCTCCACTTACGTTGCAACCTCGACTTGTCGTTGCTGGGAGCGGTGAATTGTTTACAAAACTCAAGCAGGTGGAAGAGCCAAAAATTCTGGTGATCGATGATAACGAACAGATTCGGAGATCATTAGAAAGAACATTGGAGTACAGCTGGTATCAGATTGCAGCCGCGGCAAGTGTTGACGAAGGACTCCATTTAATCGACATGAAATCGTTTGACGTGTTGCTATCCGACTGGCATCTGACCGAGGTGGGGAATGGCTTCGCCGCAGTGAGTGCGATGCATGACAAGAATCCTTACGCGCTCAGTTTGGTATACACAGGATATTCCGAGTTGAAACAGGCGCTGGATGTCATCCTCTTCGAATCCGACGAAGTGCCGGTTAGACAGATGGTTGTCTCTCCAATTCCCGAACCGTTTTATGAGAAGGTGAATTGCCGTGACACGCAACGGACCTCATGCATGGGCCAAGTTGCGACCATTTTGGAATGTAATGGATTCATGACCATTATGGACTGACTGGACCGCGTTGAGCACGATCACAAACTGACCTGCGTCCCCCTCAGTGCAGAAGAGCGCACTGGCCAATTTGCAAAGCTGCTCGGGGAACTGGCGCACCGCTTGCGGTCATCTCGAAAGCCGGGCCGTGGAGCGATTTCAGAAGCTGCGGCCGCGCAGGGCGCGCTTCGCCACTCGCAAGGCTACACAATTGCGATGATTCTGAAGGAAATGCACATCTTCGAAGTCTCGCTATTCGAGACTTTGTATAGCCATATGAACCTTGAGGATTTTCGCTTCGTGCTTTCGAATTCGCAGGCCATCACCGGCGAATGTGATGCGCAGGTGAAACAGACGCTCGCCAGCTTTACGCGACAGCGGAGTAAGAGCGCAGCGTAGATTTGCCATCGGATATCTTAGGAACTCCGCGTGCTCTCCGCGTTCGAGACCTTGACCCGACCGATGGCTTGCCCTAATGACGGGTCGATGGAGACGAAATCGAAGCCGTAATGGAATCCTCGGCGGTGGCGGACGATGGCGGGTACACGGCTTTCCTGCCCATCTTCCATGGTGAATTCGAGGGTCACCTGCTCGTCAATGGAAAGTGAGCAGGGAACTACCGTGCCCATGCCACCTTCGCTGATGTCCCGTATCCGGCCATGGATACAGGTTGACTTGCCTTGATGAAAAGTGTTGATCCGGACTCGCCGGTCGAGACCAGAACGTCGAATACGCCGGCGTTCCTTGCGCGGGCTGGTCGCGTCTTCATCGGCTTTCTTCAGAAGTTCCAGGGTGGTAACCACGCGCAATTGGGTCGCAAGGTCACGGCGCAACCTCGTGATCAGCATCTGCTGATAAACGACGAAGACATCGAAGAGCAGAACCAGCGCCAATAGCCCGCGCAGTCCGGTATTCAACTCAGTCTGTTCCACCCAATTTCGTTGTCCGGTAACCGGGACGGAGAGGACAAACAGCCCGAAGGTGAGAGCGAGCATAACGACAAAAGCGACACTCCAGCGCCACCATTCTTGCCGTTCCAACTGATCCAACCGGGCTTGCGTCTGGTTGACGTCCAGTTCCTCTCGTAGGTTCGATTGTGGTGCTGTTGCCATCATCTCCTCGGTTCCTTAGCCGCAGTATTGCGTAAGTTGACCGGCGGGCGCAAGTCCATTGTAAATTCGTTCAGCAATCCAATTATTTCACCCGACTTTCCAGCAACTCTGCACCTTCCGACAAGGCAAGTGCATCTATTTAGATAATCCTTTGTGGGGGCGGGGCAAGCACGGACGCACCGTGCGGCTCAGCCCTTTAGTTTTTTGCCCGAGATCCTGCGGGAATTCACCGTAACGGCATCTTTGGCTGTACAATCGACATCACATTACGTCGCTGGACACTAGAGACTCACCTTGCTTGTGGTTTGCTAGGCACCTAAACGCTGGAACATCCGTTCTTTCTAGGTTTAGAAAAGAGGCTCCACGCCATGTCCTACACTTGCGGCAACCCGTCCTGTTCCGTTTCTCGGCATCCAGACAGTGGAAAGCTCTTTTGTGCCGAGGTTGAGATCAGCAGCGCGACTGAAGTACACGAGCGGAAGACCGTTTATCTCTGGTTATGCGACCGCTGTGCCCGACAGATGAGGCCGGACAGCGAGATCGCCGGAGAGATTATCCGGGGGTTGCTTGCCCGGTCCTGTGGTGCAGCCACCGTAGCAGCCTCCGCCGTGAACTGAATCGGGACGAACATCAAGAACGAAAATGAGTCAGCCGCCCCGTTCACGCTACGCTGGAGCACAGCTAGATTAGGTGCGAGAGTTGGAGGTGGGTATGAAAAGGCCGGTCCCTGTGGAATCTGCCGCTGCATTAATTGACGAGAAGATCGAGGAACTTGGGGACTGGCGCGGGAGGATGCTCGCGAAAGTGCGCGAAATCGTACACGAGGCCGATCCTGAGATCCTCGAAGAGTGGAAGTGGATGGGGACCCCGGTCTGGTCCCACGGCGGCATTGTCTGCACGGGAGAAACGTACAAAAACGTGGTCAAGATGACATTTGCCAAGGGAGCTGCGTTGAGAGACCGTTCAAGTCTGTTCAATTCCAGCCTCGACGGGAATGTCAGGCGCGCCATCGACATCCACGAAGGCGGCACGTTCGATGAGGCGGCTTTGAAGGATCTCATCCGCGCTGCCGTGGCGCTCAATCTCAAAGGCAAGAGCAAGCCCCGACGAGCGAGCAGCAAGAGGGTCGCCTAGCTTCATCGCAGGCCTCTCATCGGGTATTCAGCAGCGGAGGACCGCGAGACCCCGACTACCGCCCGTAGGTGCCCATCCATTGCGCCTGCGACAGCACATGCCCTTTCATGGCATGTTCCAGGTCGTTCCTGCTGGCTCCGGCCTGTAGGTCGAGTTTGGCATCGAGAGCATACAACCTGAAAAAGTAGCGGTGTGGCTTGCCGGGAGGCGGACAGGGGCCACCGTAGCCGATGCGCTTGAAGTCATTCCTGCCTTGGCGTGCTCCGTCCCCTGCATCCCCCACCTTGGGCATACTCTCCGGCAATGCCGTAGCCGAAGCGGGGATGTTCCAGATGATCCAATGGGTCCACGTGCCCACGGGTGCATCAGGATCATCCGCGATGAGTGCAAACGACTGCGTCCGGGCTGGCGCGTCATTCCAGTTCAAAGCAGGTGAGAGGTCGGCGCCATCGCAGGTGTGCTTCTTGGGAATTGCTCCACCATCCGTAAACGCCGTTGTTTTTAGTGCAAAGGACACGATGCGCCCTCCTTGTAATTCGTCATGTGCAGATGGAACCGGAATGGCCGTGCTGAACTGGCCCGAAGAGTCCGCTCGCAAAAAGAGAAGTGAGAGCAGCAGCATTGTGGCCATGAAGATCAGCGACTTGCTTGGATGTCCATTCATGGTTCACCGTTTCTACGCCGCCGGCTCATCGTACAAATCTTTGTGACGCATAGCTAAGTTAGATTCTCAATCCGGCGACGAGGCAGGTTCGATTCCGATTTCTTGTCCTCAAAAGAAACTCTCGATCCCGGCAATGAGAGCCTCGGGTGCCTCTTCTGGTATGTAATGCCCGCACTCGATTGCCTCGCCGCTCACGGTGTTTGCTACGTTGCGCCATTCTTCCAGGGGCTGGAAACAGCGTGCAACGACGCCGTGCTTGCCCCAGAGCACGCGAACGGGGCACGAGAGTTTGCGTTCGGCGGCACGGTCGGCGCGGTCGTGGACGAGGTCAATCGATGCGGCGGCGCGATAGTCCTCGCACATGGCGTGCACACAAGCCGCGTCGCTCATGGGTCGCAGATACTCCCGCCATGCCTCGGGAGCGAACGGACCAAGGCCAGCGCTGCGATTGCCCATGAACTGCGTCAGGAAAAAGACTGGATCGGCGTCGATCAACTTTTCCGGCATGGGCGCCGGTTGAATCAAGAAGAACCAATGCCAGTAAGCAGTAGCAAAGGCCATATTGGTCTGCTCGTACATCGCGAGGGTCGGACAAATATCCAGCGTCATCAGCTTTGTGACGGCGTGAGGGTGATCTGCCGCAAGCCGATGTGCAACTCGCGCACCGCGGTCATGACCGACCAACGAGAACGCGCCATACCCCAACGAGCGCATCAACTCAAGTTGATCGCGCGCCATTTCGCGTTTGCTGTAATTCGAATGATCCGGCAGCCCCGCAGGTTTGCTGGCATCACCATAGCCACGCAAATCGGAGATTACTACCGTGAATCTTCGAGTGAGCGCAGGCGCTACTCTGTGCCAGATCGCCTTGTTCTGCGGAAAACCATGCAACAGCAGAAGCGGTGGGCCGCTTCCGGCCATGAGATACGGGATCTCAACGCCGCTCACCGCAACGGTGCCGGTCGAGAATTCCGGGAATAGGTGTTCGATATGCGTCATCTGAAAAGCCAAAAGAGCTTCACGGTATGTTACCCGCAGTTTCCCAGATTCGTCCGCTAACTCAGCTTCACGAACGTGGACTTTACGGTGTCGAACTCATACGAGCCGAGCCCGCGCTGGCTGGCCAGTTTGAGATATGGCATCGCGTCCACGTCGAGATTCCAGTACCTCTTTGCAACGTAGGCGTCAATGGCAACCGGATCGGTTCCGGCAACCACCGTCTTATGCAGCGCGACATCTTCCAGACTTCCTCCGGTGGGACCATTGCGCACAAGCACGCGATAGCAATCGACCAGGGTCAGGGTTGGGCGCACGAAATCGGCGAGGTCCACGAGGCTCTCGTGAATGCGCTGGTGCAACTGATTTCTCGCACCGCCCAACATGCCGAACCAGTTCTTCATTCCAAGAGTTGCGCCGCTGAGACTATGGTGTTTCGCGATAGGAATGTTGATGATCTTGTCGGCGGAAAGAAATGGCTCGAAGACTGGCCAGCTCCGCAACACCTCGCCCTCCAGATCGACGTCCTTGAACTGCGAGGGATCGGGCAGAAGAACCTGCGCACCCGCTTGGCGCGCGGCTTCGGCGATGCCTGAGCGCTGGAAGCAGCGGCGGGCATCGTTACAACTGACATCGGTGACCATGACTATTCTGGCCCCCGCGCTCAAGCATTGGCGAACCACCTCGGCCACGACCTCGGGATTGGTGTTGGCGGCCTGCTCGGGAGTGCGGTCCCAACCGATGTTGGGCTTGACCAGTACGACGTCATTTCGGGATACGAAGCGCGCCATGCCTCCGAGCTCGCGCAGGGCCGCCTGGACCAGTTGTGCCGGTTCGCCACCCTCGACGATCACCACGTCAGGAAAGCTTGCGTCAGGCGCTACGGTGTGGCTGCGCTTGGCGTTGGTTATCACGGCTTCGATGGGCCGATGACTACGCCCGCTGAGCCACGCGCCGAGCCCGGCGACACTAGCTCCGACGGCACCGAGGCGCAGCAACCTGATTAGCGCCTGGCGGCGGTTGATGCCTTGAGTGGTGGATGACGTGCCGTCAGTCGTCATGGAGTTGACCTATACCTTTACGAGCGTTATGTGCTTCGGATCGTTGGTTCCGAGCTGATGCTGGGCATCGGCGGCGGTGGCAATGTAGCGGGGCGGCCGACCCTCGGCTTCCAGCGTTCGCAGACCCTTTTCCGCACGCTTGCTTTCGATGATTTGCCAGGCTGTAAAATCCAGCGCGACGGGATCGCTGCCCATGATGAGACTGTCCGGCTGCCAGACGTACTCGGGCTTGTGCATTGGGCCACCGTGATAGCAGGCGCTGGTGGCGTCGCCGATGATGAAGCGCACTTTCTTGCGGATGGTGGGCAGCATGTTCACGTCGGCAACCGCAGGGTTGCAGCCGCCATCGTGACAGTTGCGCGGATTGTCGATGACGCCGTACATGTTTTTCATGCTCAGGGTTACACCGGCGAGACCGTGATCCTTCAGCAGGGGCACGTTGATGACAACGTCACAGGTGCGGGTGAGAATCCGGGACAGGCGGCAACTGACGGTTCCATGCGCCTCAGGCGTGTCTTCGTAGCCCACTGTATCCGAAGCGATGCAGCGGACCTTTCCGGCAGCCGATGAGAGCGGGAAACCGGCACGCTCCAACTCATGGCCCGTCCTGTCCCATATCACGATGTCATATGGCTTGATGCCGGCCTGCTGAAGCCGTTCGGTAATGGCTTCGACCAGGGTCACATTCGTCGAGAGGCCGCGGCCGGCAATGGTGTTCACCTTCAGGCCTACGACCTGGCCGGGGTGGACCAGTTGCTTCCACGCCGCGAGCGCATCCTTGGTGCCGAGCGAGGCCTCGATCGCGCGATCCAGCAACGCACGCATGCGCGTGGCATCGATCGTGGAACCAGAGCCCCGCAGCATCGCGTCTCTTGCGATCACAACCCTGGACTTGGGGCCTCCCGGTTGCAGGACGTTGGCGAACGCCAATGCATCGCCCGCGCCCAACGCAACTGCGCCGGCAACGCTGGCTTTCAGAAAATCGCGGCGGCTTGGGTTTTGCTTATCGCTCATGAATGCCTCCCTCACGAATTATGAATGTAAGCCTGCTCTACTTCGATAGTCTTTTCTCGATGCCCTGCCCAAGTTGCTGCAGAGCCTGTGGCGTCTCTGGAGTCTCCTGGTAGGCGACGATCCGCACCAGAAAGGGGCCTCGGCGAAAGACTACGCTCTGGCTGGAGGCCCGGGCTGCGTCACCGAGTGGAACAGTTTTGGCGCTGCCCGAAGGGTCGGCCTCAAAGATCGTCCGGGCGGCGTCGGCATTGGCCATCACGTAGACGTCCGCGACGGCCTCGATCTTGCCTTCGAACTTATAATCCGACGTGGATACATTTTTGAATCCGGCCTTCAGGTACTGGTCGGCTCCGCCGTCGATATAGTCAGACAAGGTCGCCGCGGTGTAGGTTCGCGTCTCCCCTGTTTTCTCCCAACCCGCAACCTCGTTCGAAGCAGGCAATGGCTGGACCGGAGACTGCTTCTTGCATCCGCACGCGGTGATCAGTACGAGGGCCACGGTGATCAGTGCCGCCACGCGAATCTTATGGCAATTCATCATTTCGTTCGTCTCCCCTTGATTCTGTTCAACAAAATCTGGTTGTCAGGCGAGCGGCTCTCGCCGACACTGGTGACAACGATGGCGGCGCGATCCGGCAAGACGCAGGCGTGTTCACACGCTCCGCAGCCGACGCACTTCTCAGGATTCAGCCATGGCTGCTTGATGGTTTTAGCCTTGCCGGTGGCGTCGATGACCTGGGCCTCGCGAAGATAAATTGCCTTCGGCGAGGTGGGGCACCATTCCTCGCAGACAATACAATCGGTCGTCATCGCCCATGGCAGGCAGCGTCCTCGATCGTAAAACGCCGTGCCGATGCGAATCGCCTTGGCATCGCTGGCCCCTACGCCAACCACCCAGCCTTTTTCTTTGGCGGTGATCTCCCAGATCGCACCCGTCGGACAGACTTGCGAGCACAGCACGCAACTCGGCTCACAGTAACCGATATGCGGCACCACGACCGGCGTCCAGAGTCCCTCGAGTCCCGCTTCGGTGAATGCCGGATGGAGCGTGTTGTTGGGGCAGACCTTCATGCACTCGCCGCAGCGAATGCAGCGCTGCAAAAAATCGCTCTCGCACAACGATCCGGGCGGACGGACCAGATGCTCATCGCGTCCGGCGGAAAGACCGGCGGTGCTGCGCAGCAGGGGAATGACCGCCACGCCTGCCGCGATACCCGTGAAAGCTTTGCGCCGCTGCAAATCCGGTGCCTCGACTGGCTTCGGTCCTTCGGGAAAAAACTTGAAGGCGAGGCTGTGTTCTGGGCACGAGTCGACGCAGTTCAAACACAGTACGCACTCCGCTTTACGCCACGGAGCGGGGCCAACCGGATCATCACCGCCCTGGCAACGCATCAGGCAACGGTTGCAGTCATCGCAGGCGCTGGCGTTCTTTTGCAAACCGAGCACCGACCAGCGCGAAATGATGCCGAGCAGCGCACCGAGCGGACAGATGGCGCGACACCAGAAGCGAGTGACCCGCAAATTGAGGGCAAGAATAAAAACGAAGATGAAACCGAGAAAAATTCCCTGGCGGAAGTATGGCTGTTTGAAGCTCAGCAACGTCGCGCTGAAGACAACGTGGAGCACTCCTCCGGCAATGTGAAGCGGCGCAAAGCTGCTGCGTTCCAGCCACTGAAATCCGGCGTTCAGAGCATAGTTCAATCCGGGCAGGATGGAGAGCCCTAAGGAACGCACCAGAAACGAAAACGGATCAATCCAGCCAACCAGTCCTGAACCCAGCGCCGAGGCGGCCAGCACCGCGAAGAGAACATAATATTTTGTGGCCTGCCAGCGCTTGTAGCGATTGGACTCGACGAGTTGCTTGCCACGCTTGCTCTCCGACTGCAGGCTGCCGAAGAAGTGATGGATGGAGCCCATCGGGCAGATCCAACCGCAGAAGATACGGCCGAGAAAAAGCGTGCCGACAATAATCAGGACCGACCAAAGCAAACCACGGTAGAGGACATGGCCGGCGAGCGCATTGGTCAAACCGACGAGAGGGTCTAATTCAAAGAACAGACGGATGGGATAGGGCAAGCGGATATCGCTGCCCACCCCCCGAACCGAACCGCGAAATTCCGTCCTCAGCAGGAGGAAGATAAAGAATACAAAGAAAACAACCTGCGACAAGCGACGAAGCTTCGCTGGCTTCCAGTGGCTCACAGCTACACTCCTCCCCATCGGGCACGCCTACAACATTCACTGGGAACTTGAATTACAAGCCTCTCACGCCGCTCTCGTCAAGGACATGCGGCGAATCTCCGAAGACCATCGCCGATTTTATGATAGCGGGCGTGGCTGAGCATTACCGCTTTTTATTCTTCGGCCGCGCTGGCTCGTCTCGCTTCTTGCCTCGGTCGATCCGCGGGCGCTTGGCGCCATACGTTTTCTTTGGTCCATAACTTTTCTTCTTCGGCGCTTGCTTCTTGAATGTAGCAGGATCTTCCAATACTTCGGGTGCGGGCAGCAGTTCGCGGCGAATGCGGACGAGAACGGCGGCGAGTTGTTCAGCGCTCCGCTCTGCAAGCAGCACTCTGGCCGCAGCCAAATCGTCATCGGCCGGAGCATCGGCCATGGCAACGATTTCCCGCACCAGATTTTCCTCGTCGCGGGCGCGAATGGCATCGGCCGAGGGCGCGGTCGTCCAGACTGCTTTGATCTTTGCCGAAGCCAGCAACCGCTCTCCGGCCCCCCGATGCTGCGCCGGCACGATGATCAGCGACAATCCCTTGCGGCCCGCGCGTCCGGTGCGCCCGCTGCGATGCAAGAGCGCCTCCTTGTTTTGCGGCAGGTCGGCGTGAATCACCAGACCGAGTTCAGGCATATCCAATCCGCGGGCGGCCACATCGGTTGCCACGCATACCCGGGCTCGCCCGTCGCGCAAGGCCTGTAGTGCGGTGGTGCGCTCGAACTGCTTCAGTTCGCCTGAAAGTGCAACCGCCGAGAATCCACGCTCGCGAAGATTCGCGTGCAGATGGCGCACGGCCTCGCGCGTTGCACAGAACACCAGCGCGCCATGCGCATCGAAGTAGCGCAGCGAGTTGACCACCGCGTGCTCCATATCCCGCGGACCGATCAGAAACGCGCGGTACTCAATATCGGCGTGAGGCTCGTTCTCCCTCGATAACGCCATCCGGAGAGCATCGCGTTGATATAACCGCGCCAGTCCCAGGATTGACTTCGGCAGCGTCGCCGAAAACATCATGGTGCGTCGTTCCGGAGGAGTGGCGTTCATCAGTAGCTCAAGTTCTTCGCGAAAGCCGAAATCAAGCATTTCATCGGCCTCGTCGAGCACCACGGCGCGAATCACCGAGAGGTCCAAGTGCCCCTGATTAAGGTGGTCAGCCAGGCGGCCCGGGGTGCCGACAACGATATGTGCCCCCGCCCCCAGTGCGCGTTGCTCGCGGCGAATGTCCATGCCGCCCACGCAGGAGATGATGCGCCCGCCGGCCTCGCCCAGCAACCACGCCAGTTCTTTTTGTACCTGTAGCGCCAGTTCACGGGTCGGTGCCACAACCAGCGCGAGTGGTTGCTTTGGCCGCCCAAATCGCGGCTCCTCGCCGAGTAGTTCTTCTCCTAAGGTGAGGCCATAAGCGGCCGTCTTGCCCGACCCCGTCTGCGCAGACACCAGCAGGTCGCGCCCTGCTGCTTCCGGCCGAAGTACGGCTTGTTGGACGGGTGTAGGTTCGGTGTAGTTTCGTGCTGCAAGGGCACGCAGCAAGCTGGGATGAAGTTCGGGAAAGGCCATAGATCAAGTATAAGTGACTGACGATATTCTTGTTCGTCTTTGCTGTGGCAAGCCGGCGCGGGAGGATGCGTGCGGCTCAGCCGTAATCCATGCGCCACGTCATCCTTCCGCGAATCTCCGCATGCTTCAATCCGATCTTGCGGGCTTTGCATGGACCACATGCATGGCTATCAGCGACAGGAAATTCCTTATGATTTCCTTTTCTGGCCTGCTACTTAGGAACATCTACTGTAGTCCCAAGGTGGCGCCTCTAATGTAAAAATCCTAACTTACTTGGGGACTTCCGCTCATTCATTTGTTTTCCATGCTCGCCCATAGTGGTGATGTCAGGGCATGACTCGCGGCCTACGCACTGACAAATTCTTTCACCTGGAAATCAAATGAATAAACTCTTCTTCGGCACACTCATACTTGGCCTATCTCTAACCGTCGCTTGCGGAAGCGGCGCTAAATCCGTCCAGGGTGGCCAGTCGAGTTCAAGCGGTTCCACATCCAGTACGACCACACCAGGGACGACCACACCGACAACGACCGGAACGACCACGCCGACCACGCCGACCACGCCAACGACGCCGACTACACCAACGCCAACCTCGACAACGCCAACGACGACCACGCTGGCTGCCGAAACCGGTAACAACACCAGCGGTTCATCCAGTTTCGCCGGTTGGTCGGACGGCGATATAGCGCCCGCCAACGTCAGCAAAGTGGATGTTCACAAGTTGTTGTATCCCGGCACGACCGCCAAGGTGTATGCGCATCTCATGCCGTGGTTTGGCAACAGTTCGCACAAGAATATCGGCTACACGTCATGGAGCGCCGCGCAGGTTGCACTGCAGGTCAATGACATGATCTCGCGGGGGATCAATGGCATGGTGATCGACTGGTACGGACAGAACAATACCAACCTCAATACCGCGGCTCAATTGATCTTCCAGGAAGCCGTGAAGCATCCCGGCTTTGAAGTCGCAGTCATGGTTGACGCCGGTGGTGTTTCAGGCGATCCGACTACGTCGGTAGTGTCTGAACTGAACTACATTGAGGCGAACTACGCAACCTCATCAGCGTATATGCGCTTAGGTGGCCGCCCGGTCATTCCTTTCTTCGGCGTGGAAAGTCTGGCGGTTAACTGGTCGACGGTGCAGGCATCCGTTTCCGGTAACCCGGTCTATGTTTTTGAGAACGCCTCGGGCTTCACCCAGGCAAGCTCCGATGGTGCCTTCAGTTGGGTGGGCGCGTTCGGCAATCCGAACGACTGGGGCCAGAGCTATCTTGACGGTTTCTATAGCTCCGCGATATCCCATTCGACCGAGCACAGCTTCGCTTCCACCAAGAAGGGCTTCAACGATTCGATGGCGTCGTGGGGCATGAACCGCATCATCAATCAGAACTGCGGCAGCACCTGGATCAACACCTTCAAGGAAATCGGCAACTATTACTCACAGACGAATCAGTTGGAGTCGCTGCAACTGGTAACCTGGAACGACTACGAGGAAGGCACGGAGATCGAGACGGGCATAGACAACTGCATGACCGTGAGCCAGCCCAAAGTTCAGGGTTCAACGCTGAGTTGGAGCACGGTGGCGAGCAGTTCGCTGGCCTCGCTGGATACGATCGATCATTATACGGTGTATGCCACCACCGATGGGAGCGATCTGACATTGGTAGCCGACAACATCCCCAACTCTGCGACCTCTACCGACCTCTCTCAGTACAATGTCCCGAGCGGTGCGAAGTACTATGTGAAAGCGGTTGGAGTCAGCTCCATAGTCAACCAGATGTCACCGATCAGCGACTAATTGGCGCCTTAGTTGTCACTGTGGAAAGCGGTGGATGCCCTGCACAACTGGATAGGTTGTGCAGGGTTTTATTTTGGACAATATTCGATATAACGTAAGACTGATATCGTGAGCTGGATATCATGATGTTAAGAAACTGGGCCGCAACTCCGTCCAAAACCTCTGCATCTCATGCTGCTGAATTGAGGTTTTGGAGTACTCTATGGGATTCCGCAGTGCCTTCTCCTGGCTACTTCCTGTTATCTTTCTGAATCTGCTGGTGGCTGTCGGATGCGGCAGCTCACCAGCCAAGAGTGCAGTTAACACTCCTTCCCCCAGTAATAACAAGACCTTAACTTCGCTTACCCTCGTCCCCGTCAATGTGTCCCTAAACGTTAACGCCGTCCAGCAGTTCACGGTGACCGGCACGTATAACGATGGCAGCCAGACAGATGTCACCAGTTCGGCGACGTGGGCATCCTCTAACGCAGCGGTGGCAACCGTAAACGCGAGCGGGCTGCTGAATGCGATTGCTCCTGGAACTGCCATGGCTACGGCCAGCGTGGGGACGGTCGGCGCAACCGCGTCGGTTACGGTCAACGCCACGCCGAAGAATCTGACTTCTATCACCATCACGCCGAGCCAGCTTTCAATCCCACAGGGAGTAACCCAGCAGTTGGCGGCAACAGGGCACTACAGCGACAACACTCAGGCCGATCTTACGGGTGCGGTTATTTGGAATTCCTCGAATGGAAAAGTGGCCACCGTCAGCCCTACCGGGGCACTCTACGCCGTAGGCTCCGGCCCTGCTACGATTACCGCCAGCGACAATTCCATCGTGGCAACTCTGGGAGTCGTGGTCAGTGGGACTGGCACAAACGTCGCCACCTGGCATTATGACAACGAGCGTAGCGGGCTGAATCCAAACGAAACAACCTTAAACCCTGCAAACGTGAATGCCTCGAACTTCGGCAAGCTGTTTTCCTACCTTGTGGACGGTTACATCTACGCCCAGCCGCTCTACGCTTCGAATCTTAAAATCGGAGGCGCGTCGCACAACGTGGTCTTCGTCGCCACTGAAAACGACAGCGTTTACGCCTTCGACGCCGACCAATATGGCACGGGCTCGCCGCTGTGGCAGAGTTCTTTGCTCAAGGCTGGAGAAACGCCGCAGACCGGAGCATCCATAACGCCATTTCAGGGTGTTACATCCACTCCTGTCATTGATCTCGCCTCCAACAGTTTGTACGTGATCTCTGCTCAACAGGCAGCATCGTCTACATCTTTCCGTTTGCACGCCCTCGATCTCATCACCGGTACCGAGAAGTTTGGAGGGCCCGTCGCGATCACCGCGTCGGTGCCCGGGACGAACTCTGATTCGGTGAACGGGGTGCTGTCCTTGACCACGTCCTGCGTTCAACGCGCGGCGCTTCTTCTGGCCGATAACACCGTATTCGCCGGCTTTGGGGATTGCCATAGCGGATGGTTGCTTGCCTACGATGCCCAGACATTGGCCCAAACCGGCGTCTTCAACATGAGTCCGAATATCGACGGTTATGGCAAGTTTGGAGGTGCCGGAGGGGTGTGGATGGGAGGAGCCGGTCCGGCCGCGGACAGCAGCGGCAACATCTACGTCACTACCGGAAATGGACCTTACGACGGACTCACATCGTTTGGCGATTCGCTGATGAAGTTCAACGCACAACTAAAATTGCTCGATCACTTTACGCCGGACGACTTTGCGTTTCTGCAATGTAAGGATGAAGACCTGGCCGCGGGCGGTGTGCTGCTGCTCCCCGGCACCTCAGAGGCGTTAGTGGGCGGGAAAACTGGGAAGATGTATTTGGTGAACACCGGCAATTTAGGCGGCGAGCAAGCGAACGATGCCGGTGCTACCCAGTGGCTGTGGTTCGAACAGGACCTATCCGCCCCTTACTCCGCGACCTGCACGGACAACAAGGGAAACATCCTCACGGATAACATCAATAGTTACCAGATCTACGGAACCGCAGCGTTCTTCAATGGCTCGGCCTACCTCGGGATCACACCTTCGGTGACCACCACCCCCGGGCCGGTGCGCCAGTTCACTTATGCCGGCGGGAAACTGACGCCCGGCCCGATCACTCCGGACAGCATTGCCCCCAATAGCTATGGGACAACTCCTTTCATTTCGGCCAACGGAACCGGGGACGGAATTGTCTGGGTGCTCGATCACGGCCTGCCGCTTCAAAACCCTTCCAATGTTGCGGCTACCTCCGCGATATTGCGCGCCTATGATGCCACCGACCTGACCGACGAACTGTACAACAGCGCGCAGAATGCGGCCGATGCCGCAGGACTCGGGATCAAGTTCACTTCCCCCATCGTCTCTAATGGCAAAGTGTTCATCGGGACCGGGCACGATCCTGTCAGCACCGCCAATCCACGCGGAGAGTTAGATGTGTACGGATTGAAATGACGCCCTTTGCGCTTAGTGGACGCGCAAAAGCTGTCATGAAGCGCATCCTTCAACTCGCTGGCGGTTGCGCTTTCGATCATCTTCGGCAGCGCTTCCGTGATTTGGTGCTCTGCGTCATAGAGGTCACGCAGCTCCTTGACGAACAGTTGCTGCAAGCTCTCTAGCTTCAATGAAAACAAACCCATTCGGGTATCCTCGTTGTGTTGGTTGGTTACCACTTTGGATAAGCCGACGCCGACTGCATGGGTTGCCAAGGAAGGCACGCCCAACTCCCGTCGCACGAACGCCGCAAAGTATAATGGAAGGCGATGAGCGCACTTCAATATCCTGCCAACGCCGAATTACCCAAGCACCGGAAGTTTCGGGAACCGCCCGCCGCTACTTTGGCGCAAGGTTGGCGGTTTCATCATGTCGGAATCCCCACCGACGCGGTACAGGCAGAGGAGCACTATCTTGCGGGCTTCAAGGTTTTCACATCCGGTTTTGAAACAAGTTCCTATGGGGTTGAGTGGCTGCGGTTCGAATCCGACAGCCCCGTTCCAGAACTTGTCCGTTCTGTTCCTCATGTTGCTTTTGAAGTGGAAAACCTGGAAGCGGCGATCGCGGGAAAAGAAATTGTCTTTCCGCCGTTCTCACCTTATTCGGGAGTTCGGGCGGCAATGATCGTTGAAAATGGCGCTCCCATTGAAGTGCTTGAGTTCGCTACGCCCTGCGTGGTCGAAAGGTGATTGAGGCTCGTTTTCTCCGAGGGCGACAAAAACACCAAGGTAAGTAGATTCCACTATTGTCTTCCAGCCTACTCGCGCTCAGAATAGATCAACTCTTGTTTCATTCACGATCAAACGTCGAAGCCGGGAAAGAAATAGGAAATACCATCCTGCAATAGAGTCGCGGCGAGCAGCTTACGGTAGAATAGAAACACCACCGAAAAGCTTTCATTGTGGCTGCTATATCGCAGAGGGGGATCTATGGCAAAAAAGCGTGGCAATCCAAATTGGGGCAAACCGGAGCCAAGCGGCCCGGTGGTTCCAACCATCACTGAATTTGAGCAGGTCACCCGCGAGTTCAAGCTGCAACCTGACCAGTACATCACATCAACTCGGCTTCGTGAGTGGGCGAGCCGCAACAAGAACTCAAAATTCATTCCCGAGCCGCTTCTGGAGGCGTGGGGCTTCGAAGTGGAATCCTCCCTGTAGGCGCACTCGCACTGGGTGAATCTGCGAACCTGGACAGTTCAGGCTTTGGCTGCAATGCTTCCGGCTTGGCAGTGGCTTTGTGACCGACTTCGGCGTCCTTCATGGACTCGGCGTGTTCACTGCCTAGCAACTGCAGGAAGCGTCGGATCAACATCCGGTCAGCGGCTACCCGTTCCACGAATTCCATGCCACAACGGAAGCCGCAGCGATTTCGAATCAGGGCGCGTAGCCGCAACTCCCGCGAGGTTCCGGGCAGCGAGAATTCGACTAGCACATGCATCCCAATCTCCAGGGATTCCGGTGCATAGACGCTCATGCCGCCTTCGCTCATCACGTAGCTGCGTACCACCACGGCCGCCGTGTCCGGCTCTTCGGAGCGCCGAACCTTGACCCGGACATCTACCTTGAACCGTTGCCATCTGCGCATTGGTGCGCTCATGGCTGTTTTCGTTGCGATGGAATCAGTCAATTTTCGCCTCTTGTATGGCCGTACCTATGCCGCGCGTTGCCGTTAACCCTTATGATGAGGTGATCAGCTACTCAGGGATATCCATCGGCACGTCGAAAAAATATCGCAGTAACAAAGGAACGGTAACCAAGGTAACGAACGGGTGATAGCGCAATGAGCTCCCATCAGTAAGCAAAATACCGCATCGAAGCTAAAAGATTTGGGGAGTACCGATGGACTCCCCAATTACTTGCCGAACTTAACGTCGGGCTGCTGAAATATTTTCTCTAAAATGAGAGGCCATCCATGCAATCGACGTTGCATGCGCCTGCATACTTGGCGCGCACCCAGCGCTTCATGCCCCTCGATCTCCTCAGGCTCGTAGCACCCCTAAGCCGAATGCAAGGTAATCCTTCACGCCAAGTTGCATCGGAGAGATGGCCCGAGTATGCATGGCAAGCAACCTTTCAAACATCGGCGGTGATTGCGAAAAGCCTAAAAACATCTTCCTCCGCACCCACGGATAGTCGTGCATGACGAGCATTAGCTTACCCATGTTGCGCGGCAATCGGCTGATCTCTCTGTGCTTTAGCCGATATTCGTTCAAGTCTCCGGAGCGCATTGCATCTGCGAGCGCGGCGGCTTGCTGAAACGCCATGCTCAAGCCATCGCCGGTAATTGCATCCGCTGAACCCGAAGAGTCTCCCACTAGCGCGACGCGTCCATTCGTTACAGTCTTGAGCTTTCGAGTTACCGTGAGTCCACCCACAGCCCGGTCACTCATCGTCTGCCCCGCCAGCCGCTCTCGAAGCTCCGGGAATTGCGGCAATGCATCATTTAGACGTATGTGTTTGTCTGAGGTAATGAAGACTACACAGATTTCCGCCGCTCCTACGGGCGTCACGTAGATCTGCCCACAATTCGCCCAATGCACCTCGACGAACGGAGACCATGGTTTCGTTTGATAGTGAGTCTGGAATCCGTAGCGGAGCCGATATACCTTGCCTGCACTCAGCCCTGCCATCTGGCGCAACGAGGAATTTAGTCCATCGGCGCACACAACAAACCGGGACTTTATCGTCCTTCCACCAGCATCGACCTCGCCCTGCCGTACCGCCGTTACGCGCGTACCCCACGCCAGACGAACACCCGCGCTATCCGCCCTCTCGGCCAAGACGCTGTGCAGGACGGAGCGTCGCATGCCCAATCCAACCCCCTTCGGAAAGCGCGCATGGATTTCACCCGCAGCGTCTACAAAGCGAACGCCCTCAAACGGGGCAACGGTAAGCCCTGCGAGGTCGACGCCGATTGCGCGCAGCGCGAGCACTCCGTCAGGCATGATTCCCTCGCCACAAGCCTTGTCGATTGGTGGTCGCGCGGCATCCGCCACCATCACCGATAACCCGAGCTGAGCGGCAGCAATGCCGGCCCCGAGTCCGGCGGGACCGCCGCCAACCACAAAAACATCCACATCCTTATTCACGAGCGCCTCATCCCTCGTCGTGAGTCCCAAGCCTCGAAACTAGCAGGGGACCGTGTAGAGAATATGGTACCGACGTGACGATCTGTTCATGACCAGCGATTCCTTTGAGACTAAGCAACCCCCGATATCGAAAGCCTGTAGGGCTTGGTGCAGGTAACCAGCGCTGCTATCGTCGAGACTAGATCATCGCCAGGTTCTCCCGCAACCTGTTAGAGGGAAGCCTGATGTCAGATTCCGTGCTTGCGGTCGCCAAGGCATCGGCAACACGCAGGAGCACGTGCCCGTTGCCGCCTTCACGATGAACCGCCCGGACGAGGAGCAGATCCGTCTCCCAAATGGATTGAGTCCCGGCAAGGGGTATCTGCTGCGGAGCTGAAGGACATTTCACAACCAATTTCAGCGGCGGCGGAGTGAACCCGAGCGCCTTCCTGTAGAACTGTACTGCTCGCTGCATGTCGCCCGTGACTCCGATGATCACAACGCTGATCCGCATTGTCTCCTGACTTCCCCGGAGATGCAGCATAGCGGAGACGGCTTCCAAGTTCCAGAAGAGCGTCGTCGTTCGATGCAATAAGCAGGCTAGTATTCTCCCCCATCAGCGATCGTCCTCAGCAGTATGGGCCAGCTTCGTAAATTAATGTTTTGTTGAAGATCGGCCATCCGTCGCGGGCAACGCCATTGCTGCGCAGTGAATCGCAGACGACATCCACGGGAGCGTATGCGTTCAGGGTGCACGAGGCTCTATCTCAAAGCTCGCGACTATGCCTTCATGCATTACGCACCTAACCCTTAGTACCGGGGCGTTGGTTTCGGAAGCAGATACCTCTACGCGCAAAGCTCACCCGAGGAGAACCAGTGATGTTTAACGATTTGTTTTCGCTCGCGATTTATGACGACCAGATGCAAATAGAGAAATGTGAGCTTTCCGCGTTCGTTCGTGCGGTGACGGAATTGTACGGACTAGAACAGGGCAGAATTTCGGAAAAGGACTGGCTGGATGAATCCGACCTGCTGGATGATCCACCTCGCTCGGAAATTCGCAATTGGCGCTCGGTGACGATTGCGGCATCAGCCCGGCTCGCGGATAGGTTGAGCGTGCCACTGCCCGATCGGAAGTTATCGGCCGTATGAACTAATCTCGCATCGTGATTACGATGTGAGATCCAGAACAAGAATCTTCTCAAAGGAGGAAAACAATGAAAACTGTAATGGTACTAACGTCGCACGATCAACTGGGCAACACTGGCCTCAAAACTGGTTTCTGGCTGGAAGAATTCGCGGCACCGTACTTTGTATTCAGAGACGCAGGGGTGGAATTAACACTGGCCTCGCCGAAGGGCGGACAGCCTCCGCTTGATCCCAAAAGCGATCTAGCCGAGAATCAGACCCCCGCAATGACGCGGTTTAAGCAAGATCGCATCGCGCAAGAGGCGCTTTCTCGAACCATTAAACTTGGCGATGTGAAAGCTGACGATTTCGACACGGTCTTCTACGTGGGTGGGCATGGCCCCATGTGGGATCTGGCCGAGAGCCCGGTTTCGATCGCATTGCTCGAGTCTTTCTACAACTCCGGCAAGCCGATAGCGTTGGTCTGCCACTCTCCTGGTGTGCTCCGTCACGTCACCTACAAGGGCGAGCCTCTGGTAAAGGGGAAGCGTGTGACCGGCTTTACGAATGGCGAGGAAGAAGAGATGAAGCTCACCAAGGTTGTGCCGTTTCTTGTTGAGGATGAACTGATGCGCCTCGGAGCCATTTTTGAAAAGGTTCGCAACTGGCAGCCTTTTTCCATCGTGGATGGTCGACTCGTCACCGGGCAAAATCCCGCGTCCTCAACCTCTGCGGCCCGGTCTCTGGTGAAGCTGATCGCGGCGGAGAAGGCGGCTTAGGCTTCTTTGGTCGGCGTTTCATCAACCCCGGGAGCACTTGACCATTGACGAATCATTGCGTAATTCGTTGCTCGGCACGATTGAGCGGCTCATCGGGCCTTTGCAAGTTGTCTCTCAGCGAAGCAGCCGTCCCGATTCGCTCTCTCACGGGCGCTTCGATTCTGTGAGCGCTGGTTGCACGCTCGAAAGGATGTCTTATGAGGTACCCTACCTTTTATCGCACGATACAGATCGATGGACTCTCCATCTTCTCCAGAGAGGCTGGCCCGAAAGACGCGCCAACGCTTCTGCTGCTGCACGGACTGCCATCATCATCGCGGATGTTCGAGCCGCTCTTCGCCCGGCTCTCCGATCGCTATCACCTGGTCGCGCCCGATTACCCCGGCTTCGGACACAGCGACTGGCCTGACCCCAAAACATTCGCGTACACATTTGATCACTTGGCGAAGATCATGAATCGCTTTACCGAGGTGCTCGGGCTTTTGCGCTACACGCTTTACATGCAGGACTACGGTGGCCCCGTAGGTTTTCGCATGGCATTGGCCCATCCCGATCGGATCGAGGCTCTCATCGTCCAGAACGCCGTGGCGCACAACGAGGGGCTGGGGGCGAGTTGGAAGACGCGCCGAGCCTTTTGGGCCGATCGCGTTGCCAACGAGAGCGCGCTTCGCACAAATCTTCTGTCGCTCGCGACCACGCGAACGCGCCATGTCGGGAGCGATCCCAACGTGGAACTCTACGACCCTGACCTGTGGACGGACGAGTTCGCGTTCCTGAGTCAGCCAAGTCAGGCGGCTATTCAGAGCGACCTGTTTTATGACTATCGAACCAACGTGGACTCCTACCCGAAGTGGCAGGCATGGATGCGCGAAAGACAACCGCAACTGCTGGTTCTCTGGGGCAAATATGATCCCTCGTTCGATCTCGGCGAACCTGACCGCTACCATCAGGACGTACCGAGTGCTCAAGTCCACATCCTCAACGCCGGTCATTTCGCATTGGAAACGGCGGCAGATGAGATCGCCGCGTTGGTCCGGGAATTTGTCGGCTCTTCACGCTCAGAGCTCCTTTCACGGCGCGTTGGCTAGAAGGGTGAACGTATGTCAGACAAGAAAACAGCAATCGTCACGGGAGCATCGGGGGGTATCGGTGCGGGTCTGGTTGAGGGCTTTCTGAAGGAAGGTTATAACGTCGTGGCAACGTCTCGAAATGTCAGTCATTCGTTGACCGCCTCACCTAGCCTGGTTCTTGTCGATGGTGATATCGGCAAGCAGGAGACCGCTGTCAAAACTGTCGAAACGGCGATCAAGAACTTCGGAACCATCGATGTGCTGGTGAACAACGCTGGAATCTTCCGCACCAAGCCCTTCACGGACTTTACGACCGAGGACTTCAATGCCCTGGTCTCGACCAACCTGTTGGGATTTCTTTATGTAACTCAGCTTACCGTGAAACAGATGCTGAAACAAAAATCGGGGAACGTTGTGAGCATCTCCGCTGCGCTTGCCGATCAGCCAATTGCCGGCGTTAATGGCTCGGTTTCGATGATGACGAAAGGGGGCTTGAATGCAGTGACCAAGAGTCTCGCAATCGAGTATGCAAAAGAAGGTATCCGCTTTAACACCGTAGCGCCCGGCGTCGTGGACACACCACTGCACAAGGATGATCCTAAGGACTCTCTTACAAGGTTGCAACCAATGGGGAAAATCGCGGAAGTGAAAGACATTGTCGACGCTGTGCTCTACCTCGCGCAGGCAGATCAAGTGACCGGAGAGGTGCTCCACGTGGATGGTGGCGCTCACGCTGGCCGCTGGTGAGACAGTTCACATTCCGCCGCTCGGGGCGCCGAATGAAGTGGGCTGTATTATGAGTCTCGGTGGGCGGCGTGGCGCGACCTCATCGCAAGTACGTACCGCAAATTTTTCAGCTTTCTGTAGAAAAACTCTCCACCTCCCTCGTCATCGGTATAGGGGCGGCTTAGCGTTAAACGCCCCGCCGTCCGAGAGGTTAATGATGTGCCCATTCTGCTTGATGACCGTGGGATTGATCGTTGCCGGTTCTGTGACCACCGGCGGGTTGGCAGCTTTGGCCGTGAAGATGTCCGGCAAGCAAAACAAAACAACTGAAGTCCTTCCGACTGCGAAAGAAGGGAGACTCATCAATGAAGACGAACGATGAGTCAAAGAACGCGAAGTTATCGGCCGCCAACGCCATCGACACCGCCGCGGTGCCGCCGGTGGTCGACCGAGCCACCTTTCAGGCCGAGCTCGATGCGTTGCGGGTTCGAGAGAAAGCGCACACGCACGAGGGGGACGCGATCGCGACAGCCCGCCGACGCCTGCCGATGGTGGAGGTGAACCCCAACATCACGGTGATTGGCCCGCACGGCGCGGTGACGCTTATCGAGGCGTTCGAGGGCCGTCGACTGCTGATTGCTTACTACTTCATGTGGCACACCGGCCACCCTGCGCCGGAGCAATGCGAGGGATGCACCTGGGTTACAACGCAAGTGCGCGAGCTGTCCTATCTTCATTCTCGCAACGTCACCTTTGCCGTGTTTTGCCAAGGGCCCTACGCAGAGAGCGCCCGCTACCGAGACTTCATGGGCTGGGAGATGCCTTGGTACTCGGCCCAGGACTCGCTCGACACCCTCTTGGTTGGACGCCGGGTGGGTCGGATGCACATCGTGTGCTACCTGCGACAAGGATCCGATGTCTTTGAGACTTACTGGACGACGGCGCGCGGCGTCGAGGCAATGGATAACAGCTATCGGTTGCTCGACTTGACCGTCTCCGGGCGGCGGGGAAAGTGGGAAGACTCGCCGACCGGCTGGCCGCAACAGTGCTCCTACACGCGCACGAACGGCGGCTCGCCCGATTGGCCACCCGCGCCAGTGTGGCCTGCCGGACGCCCCATCGCCCAGTGGCCCCGCCTCCAAGCCGGACGCTCCGATGACTTGGGTCCCGGCAGGCACTAGAGCATCGCGATATGGCTCGACTACTGTCGGTAAACGTCGGACTTCCACGTGATATCGAGTGGAAGGGGCGCACGGTGCACACCGGGGTCTGGAAGGATCCGGTGCGTAGCCGTTGTCGTGTCGGCCGGTTAAATCTAAATGGGGATACCCAAGGAGACCTGGCGGGACACGGGGGTGAGCAGCGCGCCGTCTTCGTCTACCAAATTGAATCATATCGCTATTGGCAGGAGCAGCTGAAGCGGACGGACTTCGTCCCGGGACAGTTCGGCGAGAACTTCACCGTTGAAGGATTGCCCGATGATGCGGTGTGCATCGGCGACCGTTATCAGATCGGCAGCGCACGGTTCGAGGTCACTCAACCTCGCGTTACCTGCTATCGCGTCGGCATTCGGATGAACGAGCCACGGATGCCGGCATTACTGACCTCCAGCGGGCGTCCTGGGTTTTACTTCCGCGTCCTTGAGGAAGGCGAGGTGGGCGTTGGCGACGAAATCGTAAAAGTGGGAGAGGCGGAGGAGCCAATGACCGTCAAGGAGATCAACGCGCTCCTCTATTTCCCCGATCCTGCGCGCGATCGGCTGGAGCGCGCACTTCGAATCCAAGCGCTTTCGCCGGGATGGCGCTCTTCGTTTGAGGCTTTGTTGCAGAGCCCGGCGACTGGTGCGGGGAGTGGAAACGCGGGGCTCGCGCCAGCAGCGGCTGCGCATCCGGCTGCGCCGGGTTTTCAGCCGCTCGTGGTGACGGCGATCGATTACGAGTCCGCAGACGTCCTGTCGCTCACGATGCAGAGCGCGGACGGTCTGCAGCTTGGAACGGCATTGCCAGGCCAGTACGTGGTCGTGTGTCTTCAGCCGACCGCAGGAGGCGCGCCGATTTTTCGCAGCTACTCGCTCTCGGGTCCCCTCTCGACGGAGCGCTATCGCATCAGCGTGAAGACCGAGCCGAATTGGACGGCTGGAACTTACTTGCGGGAGCATGTCCAAGTGAGCTCTACTCTCGCTGTCAGCTCGCCGCGCGGAAGCTTCATTCTGCGGTCCGGGGAGTGCCCGGTGGTGCTGATCAGCGCGGGAATCGGTGCGACACCTGTTCTGGCAATGCTTCACGCACTAGCTGTGGTCCGCTCGCCGCGGCGGATCTTGTGGCTCTACGCTGCTCGTGATCGGCAGCATCATCCGTTCGCCGATGAAGTCCGACGCCTGATGCTCGCCCTCACCTGTGGCCGCAGCTATGTTTGTTACAGCCGGCCGGGCCCGCTCGACAAGGTGGGTGAGAATTTCGACGCTGCTGGTCACCTGTCGCGATCAGTCTTCGACGAGGTCGGCATCCCGCGAGAGGCGGACGTCTACCTCTGCGGCCCGACGCGCTTCATGGCGGACATGAAAGAGGCGCTCACAACTGTGGGCGTGGCGCCGGAGGGGATTCACGTGGAAATCTTCAACGGCAGCGAGTCGATGACCCCGGGTGTGATCGGCGCAATCACACGCGCTCCGCATCCGCCCAAGGACGACGCCAACACTGGGCCGCTGGTATCGTTCGCGCGCAGTGGCATCGCCGCACATTGGAAGGCGTCCTACTCGAGTATTTTGGAGCTGGCCGAGGCGTGCGATGTTCCGGTTCGTTGGGCGTGCCGAACCGGTGTTTGTCACAGCTGTGAGAGTGGGTTGGTTTCCGGGGCGGTCGCCTATGAACCGGAACCGCTCGAAAAACCCGCCGACGGCAACCTTCTCGTTTGCTGTTCGCAGCCGATCGGCGACATCGTTATCGATTTGTGAGCTTGAGCGAGGTTCAGCACACGCTGATGAACGCATTGTGTTCACGTCAGGCGCGCCGCGCTGCCTCGATGGCGGCGATGTCGATCTTCTTCATCGTCATCATCACCTCGAAGGCACGCTTTGCCTCGCCGCCACCAGCCGCAAGCAAATCGGTTAGCGCGCGCGGGGTAATCTGCCAGGAGAGGCCCCAGCGGTCCTTGCACCAACCGCACTGGCTTTCCGTGCCGCCATTGCCGACAATCGCGTTCCAGTAACGGTCCGTCTCTTCCTGATTCTCCGTCGCGATCTGGAAGGAAAAGGCCTCGGTGTGCCTGAACGCCGGACCGCCGTTGAGACCAAGACAGGGAATGCCCAGGACGGTGAACTCCACCGTCAGCACATCGCCATTCTTGCCGCCCGGATAGTCACCCGGAGCCTTGTGAACAGCGGTTACTTCACTATCCGGAAAGGTGCCGGCGTAGAAGCGCGCCGCCTCATGTGCATCCTTGTCGAACCAGAGGCAGATCGTGTTCTTTGGCTTCATGTTCGTGTGCTCCTTGTGCTCGATCACGGTCAACGCCGCGGTCTTTGCGTCGGCCAGTATCAGTGAAGCTCCTCGCGCTTGGCCAGATACTCGGAAGATTCGTTGGTCAAAGTCGTTGCCGAAATGTCCCAACGATTACTTCGTGAGCCATGATGGCTGCCTCCGCCTATATGAGATTATGGGAGTCGATTCTGTGATGCCATGCGCAAGCGTTCGGTAGCCATGGGGTAGCGGCAACCCGAGCCGCATTGCCGCTGAAGATAATCACCCGCCCATGAGACCATCACTCCTCGACTGCTTCCAGTGGTCGCCATCCAAACACGCCGATACATTCTTGTTCTGAATCGCGGGCAAGCTGCAGAGACTGGCGGATCAGACAACCATAAGGGGGCGGTAGCTCACTTGCTATGAGGACTGGCCCTACTTTGCGATTCGATCTTGAGCAACTGTGCCTTTGCCTCCAGCCCACCTGCAAATCCGGTCAGCTTTCCGGATGAGCCGATCACGCGATGGCATGGCACTACAATCGAGAGTGGATTTCTGCCGCTAGCGCCGCCAATCGCACGCATGGCACGCGGGCTGCCAAGTTGCTTCGCGAGCTGGCCGTAGCTTCTCGTTTCACCAAATGGAATCGCCAGCAGAGCTTCCCAGACACTCTTTTGAAATGGAGTGCCCCGGATGTCCAGTGGAATAGAGAAGTCCTGCCGCTTACCTTCAAAGTACTCTTTCAGTTGCCGCTCCGTTTCAACCAAGATTGGCTGGCGATCGTCGTCCCGCAAATTACCGAGAACCACCCGACGGGGGTTGTGATTCTCCCAAAGAATCGCCACAAGGCCCTTTTTACTAGCCACGAGCTTCAGTTTTCCGACCGGGGATGCCATCAATTTGCATACAAGATTCATATTGAATTCCTTTCAGCTGACTGCGTGGATTCGAGCCAAGGAGGGGGATTAAAATGCTCATCGCTGCGATTGCACTCTATCCCCATCAGCCGACCAAAGATGTTGTGCCGCATAGGCGCGCCATGGACGCCACGATTCCGCGCGCGCCAACAAATCAGCGGAGGATGTTTTCTCTCCGTGCAAAGCCGCAGCTCCTCGGAGGAGCCCGACGTCGGTGGCGGGAAAGGCATCCGTCTCCCGATTGGCACGCAAGGCGATGTAATGTGCCGTCCACGCCCCAACCCCAGGAATTTTCATGAGTTTGGAGGTCGTTTCGTCGAGATCGCCGGACGGTCGAAACAGGTTCGGATCTGCGATCGCAGCCTCCGCAACTGACCTCGCAGCCCGCAGGCGGGCAGCCGGCATGGCAAGCCCGATCGGGTTGTTCGCCAACCGTTCAGCTGTCGGGAAAGCATGTGTCAGTTGTGGGTGGATCCGCATTGCATCGGGAACAACGCACCCGTGCTTCTCAACTAACTGCCCTGCGTAACGACGCGCTGCAGCAACAGTGATTTGCTGCCCGAGCACAGCTCTGACCGCAATCTCAAATCCATCCCATCCACCGGGCGCTCTCAGTCCCGGACGCCGCGCGACTAAAGGAGCGAGAATTGAATCTGCGGACAGATGACTGTCGATCGTCTCGATATCCGCGCCGAGGTCAAACAGTCTTCGAACCCGATACACGACGGCCGGCAAGAGTCGCACATCTGGAACGAGAATGCGAACACAGAGACTCTGGTAATTAGGTTGATGCGACACCTCGATGCTTCCGATCTTGCCGTTGATCTCTGTAGTCCGGAAGTAACGTTCGTTCTCAATCACCTCGACGCCAGAAATTGCGCGCGCACTTAAGAAGCCGAGGATCGACGACCAGTCGTAAGGAGGACGGTAGCGAAGTCGTAGAGTAACGTCTTTTCGGTCGACGGCCGCTGCTCCCTTCTGCCTGAGGGCGCTTGGGGGCCGATGAAAGAGTTCCTGAAAGATTTCGTTGAAGCGTCGCAGACTGCCAAATCCGGAAGCCATGGCGACTTCAGTCATCGGCATCCGCGTTTCGTGAATGAGCTGCTTCGCGAAGAGCACACGGCGAGTCTGCGCGACGGAGACAGGTGATGCGCCGAGATGCTGAAGGAATAAGCGGCGAAGCTGGCGTTCTCCAAGTCCCATACGGTCGGCAAGTCTGTCGACACTGTTCCCGTCACCGTCCAGAACGCCCTCGGCAATCAGTGCGAGTGCGCGGGACACTGTGTTTGAGGTTCCTTTCCAGGGCGCCAGATCGGGAGCCGTCTCAGGACGGCAGCGCAGGCACGGTCGAAACCCAGCGTCCTGTGCTGCCGCAGCAGAACCAAAGAACTTGCAATTCTGGAATCGTGGAGTCCTTGCTGGACAAACCGGGCGGCAATACACGCCAGTGGAAGAAACACCCACAAAAATCCGGCCATCGAACCGGGCATCCCGGCTTTGTAGAGCGCGATAACAGGTCTCACGGTCGCTCAGTTCCATGTCTTGATTCTCGCATTTTTGGATGCATCCTACTCGCGGTTTTCGGACATGGTCATTGAACTCGCTCTGCTCTCGTTTCGGCCAACCGCCCGTTCTTCGCAGGTTATCTATTGAGCAGGAGACAGTCTCCGTTATATTCGAAGCGGCAGTGCGTCATGAGTGCCGGTTACAAATGGAGAAGCCAACAATGAATCAGGGAGGAATGGAATGGTCCATGAAATAAGTCCGGCCGGCAGCTTCAGCCTGCCCGGCAGTTCACTCACTGTGAACCGCATGGGCTACGGAGCCATGCAACTTGCAGGCAGAGATGGAAACAAGTTGGTGTGGGGCCCACCGCGAGATGTCGATGGCGCGATCGCTCTCTTGCGAGAAGCCGTGGCGAGCGGTGTAAACCACATCGATACGGCGGATTTCTATGGCCCTCACGTCACTAATCAGATCATACGAAAGGCGCTTTCTCCCTATCCCGACGATTTGGTAATCGTGACCAAAGTCAGCTCCCGACGAGGCGAGGATGGGTCGTGGATTCCGGCTTTCTCACGCGAGGAACTGACCGGGGCGGTGCACGATAATCTCCGCAACCTCGGTCGGGATGTGCTTGACGTGGTCAACTTGCGCAGCATGTTTAACGTCCATCAACCGGCGGAAGGTTCGATCGAAGCGCCGCTCACTGTCCTGGCCGAGCTTCAGCAAAAGGGCTTGATACGCCATATCGGGCTGAGCAACGTCACGCCCGCTCAGATCGCGGAAGCGCGGCGGATCGCACCCGTTGTCTGCGTGCAGAATCAATACAACCTGGCACATCGGGTCGACGATCCGCTCATAGCGGACCTTGCTCGCGACGGCATCGCCTACGTTCCGTTTTTTCCACTTGGCGGGTTCACTCCGCTGCAGTCGGATAAGTTGTCCGAAATGGCTTCGCGCCTCAATGCCACGCCGATGCAGGTTGCACTTGCGTGGCTCCTCCGGCGCTCGCAAAACATTCTGGTGATTCCCGGAACATCTTCCCTCGAGCATCTTCGCGAGAATCTGAAGGCGGCGAAGCTGCAAATGCCCGCTGAGGTGCTTGCCGATCTCGACGCAATACCCAGACAAGAGGTCGAAAGCTCCAATATCTCGGTATAAGCAGTGATCGGATTTGCCACGGGCGCGACAGGTTTCATTGGTTCGGCCATCGTTCGAGAGCTGGTCGCCGCGCTCTCCACTATCTGCTCTGTAACCATGCAGGCCGCAACGTCTCGAAGGTGAAGGACATAGCTGATGGGCGCTTCGGAATTGTCGAACCGCTGTCCTGAGGTTCCACAAAGTCGTGCGCCCGTTGGTTCCCACTTTGGTACCGCCAGATCGGTTCGTCAGACAACTATAGTTGGTGAATCGGACGTCTATATGTTTGAGAGCCTATGGCGGAGTCCGACCGACGGATGAATTCTCTCTGCCAATTGCCCTCGGCCCACGGTCGCTAAGCGGTTTCCTATGCTGCAGCCTAGATGTGATACCGCTCGGGAAATTGAGCTGCTGTTTCGAACCGGGTCCTCCGTGAATCCTGCTCCTGCCGCCGCTGCGGCAGAGTTGCGCCAGCTGATAGGACACGATCAGGCGGGACTTGCCTTGGTGTTTGTCTCGAGCCGATACGATCTCGACGCCGTGGCTGAAAACCTTCGGCGGGAGTTCGGCGCAACCCAGGTAATTGGTTGCACTACGGCCGGTGAGATAGGGCCCTTAGGCTATCTGGAGGGCGGAGTATCGGGGCTGACGCTGGGACGCGACGACCTGACTTTTGAGATCGGCCTGATCGAGCACGTATCCGAAATCGATCATAGACGAGTCCAGGCTTTTGCGTATGAGATTCGTCAGCGTCTGGCACAAAAAGTAGAAAAATTTGACGCGAATCGTTGTTTTGCACTGCTGCTGATCGATGGTCTGTGCGGGCACGAGGAGCACGTGGCTCGCGCCGTTTATGACGGGTTGGGCGGCATTCCGATGGTGGGCGGGTCCGCCGGCGACGGAATGAACTTCCAGCAAACGGCGGTACTGTACGATGGGCAATTCCATACCAATTCGGCAGTACTGTTAGTCGCTTCTACCCCGCACCCGTTTACCAGCTTCAAGACCCAGCATTTTGTCTGCGGTACGCAACGCTTGGTCGTCAGCGGCGCGGTTCCCGAACATCGCATCGTAACCGAAATCAATGGCCTCCCCGCGGCAGAGGAGTACGCCCGATCGATCGGCGTCGAGGCGAGTCAACTGGGCCCGCTCGTATTCTCGGCGAACCCAATGGTGGTGAAGATCGGCGGTGCCGATTTCGTGCGTTCGATCCAGAAGGTGAATCCGGATGGCAGCCTGACCTTCTTCTGTGCCATCGACGAAGGCATCGTATTCAATGTCGCCAGCGGAGTCGATCTGGTGCAGAATCTCAGGTCTCTGTTTGACGATATTGCGCAGAAAATTGGGCCACCACGCGTGGTCATCGGCTTCGACTGCATCCTGCGGCGGCTCGAACTGTCGCAGACCGGAACGATCGACAAGGTTTCCGCCATTCTGCGCGACCACAACGTGATTGGGTTCAGCAGCTATGGTGAGCAGTTCCGGGGTATGCACGTAAACCAAACTTTCACCGGCATAGCGATTGGTGCCAAGAGCAAGCATGATTGATGACATCGACATCCGATGCGATCTCAACGACAAAGCCGGATTACTGGCCGAAATCAGGCGGCGAGACAAGATTATTCATGCATTGATGAATCAAGTTCAGCGCAATCTGAATAATCCGAACAATGATTTCAGCTTGTTACAGACCACCTTCATGCTGGAGGAGGAGGTTAAACAGCGCACCCAGGAACTCGAAAGCGCGCTCGACGCCCTCGCGGGGGCGAAGGAGGCTCTGGAAAAAACCAATAGCGAGTTGGAAGAGCGTGTCGCAGAACGCACGGCGGAATTGTCCCAGCAGCTTCATTTTGTACAGCAACTGATTGAAGCGATCCCCGGTCCGGTCTTCTACAAGGATGCGCAAGCGCGGTACCTTGGCTGCAACAGCGCCTTCGAGGCATTTATTGGCCTTCCCGCCTGCGAGTTGATCGGCAAGACGCCGAACGAAGTTTTTCCTCCGGAGTCGGCCGAGGGATATCTCGGCGCGGATCGAGCACTGCTCGACCGACCAGGGTCACAGATCTATGAAACGCGGGTTCGCTATGCCAACGGCGAGATGCGCGATGTGATGTTTCACAAGGCTACTTTTACCAGACCGGATGGAACGCTCGGAGGGATCGTCGGGCTCATCCTCGACATCACAGAGCTAAAAACCGCCGAAGCTTCCGTACGGAAGAGCCAGCAACTGCTGCAGGATATCGTCGATAATTCCACTGCGCTCATCTGCGTGAAAGATATGTCAGGCCGCTTCCTGTTGCTCAATCGCCGAATGGAGGAACTGTTGCGTACTGGGTTTTCCGCAAGTGAAGCCATTCGTGAGATCGAAGGCAAGACCGAGCACGACCTTTTTCCCAAAGATAGGGCCGATGCCTGTCGCGACCGCGAGCAGCAGGTACTGGCGACGGGAGAGGTCATGGAAACAGAAGAATCGATTCCGCAAGCGGACGGGCAACATACCTACATTGTAACCAGGGCTCCATTGCGCGATGAACAGGGCAGGCTCTACGCCATTGGGACCATTTCAACGGACATTACCGAGCGGAAGCACCTCGAAGAACAACTTCGCGAAGCCCAGAAGATGGAGGCGATGGGGCAACTGGCTGGCGGAATTGCGCACGACTTTAATAATCTAATGACAATCATCGTGGGCTATGGCGAGTTGCTGCGCGACTCATTGGAGGATCATCCCGCAAAGCAAGAAAAGGTCGAGCAAATCCTGCGAGCCGGAGAACAGGCTAACTCTCTCACTCGTCAGTTGCTGGCATTTACCCGCCGCCAAATGCTGCAACCAAGATTGTGGGATTTAAGAAGCGTAGTGGCCGATATGGAACAAATGCTACGCCGAGCGGTGAGCGAGGACATTGAACTTGCCATTCAGAATGACCCGGAACCATGCCTGATCCACGCAGACCGCGGACAGATTCAACAGGTGATCTTGAATCTGCTGTTCAACGCACGCGACGCTACAGGAAAAGGCGGCAGCATCTCCTTGTCGGTCAGAAACGTGGTGCCAGAAAATGAAGGCATGAGGCTTTCTACCGCAGTTCAGTCATGCCCTTATGTCTGCTTGAAAGTCAGTGACACGGGACACGGCATGGATGCCGCGACGAAAGCCCGAATCTTTGAACCGTTCTTCACCACTAAGGAAGTGGGTAAGGGGACGGGGATGGGCTTGGCGACGGTTTATGGAATTGTGCGGCAATCAGGCGGGCATATCGCTGTCGAGAGCGAGATTGGGCGGGGCGCAACCTTCTACGTTTACTTTCAACGCACGGAAGGCTCGATGCCTGAAGAACGACGGGCGGTTCCGTTCGAGATGGCCCCGGGTTCAGAGACAATCATGGTTGTCGAGGATCAGGACGGACTCCGAACGCTGATCTGCGAAGTCCTGCGCAGGAGTGGGTACACGGTGCTACCTGCTGGCAACGGATACGAGGCTCTGTTGCTTGCCGGAAAGCATTCTGGGCGCATTGGTCTTATGATCACCGATCTTGTCATGCCCGTCATGGGTGGGCGAGAAGTGGTCGAAGCGATCCCTGCAAGCCACCCGGAAACTCAGGTGCTTTATATGTCCGGATACGCGGACAACATAAGCGAACTACTCGGGGTTGGACACGCCTTCATCGAAAAGCCATTTACTCCCGATGCTCTGTTACGCAAAGTGCGCGAAGTCTTTGATCGGAAATCGGGCATTCGTCGATCTGCTTGAAGTTCTACCGAGCGGTAACAGAGAGTTGATGTGGAAGGCCGAATTACGCCTTGAATCAAGCGCTCCGCTGCCCGGTGCTCTCATTGTCCGAAGCAGGCGAATGAAGAACTCTGGTGCCCTTCGGTACCATCAGCCACGCAACCGCAGCACTTGCCAAGGACAAACCAGAACAGATCAACATGATCGATCGGAATCCGAACACAAAAGCGTCCTGAACGGATTCTTTTATGGTGGCTCTCGCAACCGAACTGAGACCGGCAGGTACCTGTAACCCGGCGAGTTTAATCTCCTGAACTTGAACTTCCTGCAGAATGCGGGGCGGTAGCCAGAGGTGCGCCAGTCTGTGATTCAGGCGAGAACCAAATGCGTAAACCATCACCATTCCAAGGACTGCAATCGCAAGCACGCCCGCGACCCGGGCCACTGCGTTGTTAATTCCAGAAGCCGCGCCGACGCGGTCTTGGCTTACGGAGTTCATCACAACGGTGGTCAGAGGAGCAACGGTGACCGCCATTCCGAAGCCGAGAACAAGCAGCGTGGGAAAATACGTTCTCCAGTAGCTGTTTCCAACTGTGGGTAAAGCGAACAGTGCGAAACCGAGTGCGACAATGAGGGGGCCGACGGTCAGCGGACCTCTTGCACCGTAGTGGGCGACGAGCCCGCCAGACCAGCGGGAGAGTAGGAAGATCAGCAATATTAACGGGATAATGGCGGTGCCGGCCGCGCTTGCGGAGTATCCCTGGACTTGGATCAGGTTCAAGGGAAGCAGGAAAAGAAGATTCCGATAGCAGCATATAAAAACAGTGTAAGCAGGTTCGCGCCACTGAAGGCGCTGGATTCGAAGAGCGTCATGGGAACCATCGGTGAAGTAGCGCTGCGCTCGATGAGCACGAACGCAATCAGGCCCCCGAAGCCAATGATCAGACTACCGATGACCAGAGGATGTCTCCAACCCAGGTTGTTAGATTCGACGAATCCGTAAACCAATCCGCCTAACGCGAGGCTGGCAAAAAGGGCTCCCGCCCAGTCGACGCGAGCTGCTGTGGCGCTGCGGCTTTCCGGAACTCGCCAGATCGAAATGGCGATCACGGCTGCCGCAATCGGGAGATTGATGAAGAATGCCCACCGCCAGGAACCATGCTCAACTAAAAAGCCGCCAAGAGCGGGCCCAACTGCGGTGGTGATCGCTGTAAATCCAGACCAGATGCCAATCGCTTCGCCACGACTCTTCTGGTCAAAAGAGGTACTGATGATCGCAAGACTGCCGGGTACGAGAAGTGCGGCTCCCAAACCTTGAATGCTCCTCGCCATGATGAGCTGATGAATGTTCAGGGCAACGCCACAACCCGCGGAAGCCGCGGCGAAAATTACCACGCCCAACACGAAAATCAGACGTCGGCCAAGCAGGTCGCCCAGCGAGCCGCCGACCAGAATCATCGCACTCAGGAAGAGACCGTAAGACTCTATAACCCATTGCATATCCACCACTGTTGCCTGAAAGCTGACTTGAAGCGCAGGCAGAGCAACATTGACGACCGTGCTATCGATAAAGGCCATGCTGGACGCGAGAATGGTGGCAGCGAGTATCCATGCTTTGTCTTCGGGGGCACAGGGAACTCCGATTCCCCTCGATCGGATTATGGCATCATCGCAGGGCGGTCTCATGGAGGGTGTGGATGCATTTTGGTGCGGATTAGGTTCTGGGGAAGGGTGAGGTAGGGTGCAATATCACGATGCGATGCGTGTCGAGTTCGTCATCGACGTCAAACACAAACGGAGCCACTAACACGAACGGACCCGCTCTCCGCCTCGCCAGCACAGGTGGCAACGTGGCTCCCGTATGCTTCCGGTCAAGCCGGATTCCGCACTCTTCCTCAAGCTCGCGGAGAGCAGTATGCAGCAAGTCGAGGTCGTCGGGATCACGCCGGCCGCCCGGAAACGACCAGTGCCCCGACCAGGAATCATCTTGCCGCTCCGCGCGCCGAATGAGCAAAATGGATTCCCTCGGCACGCGTGCACGCACGATCGCTACCGCTGCTTGGGGTTCTGCCATGTCCATATCTTGGCACGTTCTATCCACCACCGCGATTCGCTTTGGAACAGAGTGACGGCTTAGACTGTTCAAGAAATGAACACTACTCATGTGTCCCACTTCGATCTTCAGGCGGCAGCCAAACAAACCATGCTGGAGAACGGCTTTGAGCCGGACTTTCCTCCGCTCGCTGAGCAGGAGCTTTTGCAATTGGCCGCGCACCCACCACAGGTGGCGCCGAGTGGAACGATTCGTGACCTGCGCAATCTTCTCTGGTCTTCGATCGATAACGATACCTCGCGAGATCTCGACCAGATCGAGGTAGCTGAGCGGTTGCCCATAGGCGAGACGCGTGTGTTGGTAGGCATTGCAGATGTGGATACCTTTGTCCCGAAGGACTCCGCTATAGATCAACATGCCGCGAAGGAAACGACGACGGTCTATACAGGCATACGGAATTTCTCTATGTTGCCGGAGCAGCTCTCGACCGACATGACTTCGCTGCTGGAGGGAGCGGATAAGCTCAGCCTGGTAATCGAGTTCGTGGTTAGCCCGGATGGGCGCGTCAGCTCGGGCGAGGCATATCGCGCGATAGTCCGCAATAAAGCGCAGCTTACCTATGATGCCGTGGGGGCTTGGCTTGAGGGCAAAGGCGCAGCTCCGGATAA